>JAEEGL014871776.1_pt1 | contig 70594 bp, 100 predicted proteins | sample 9134231 | NCBI WGS metagenome assembly JAEEGL01 (sample SAMN16246548, study PRJNA631951) | gut metagenome | biome: gut microbiome; feature: rumen; material: fiber-attached | host: Bos | place: Iran: Karaj | collected 2018-10
AATGAACCTCCACCACTTGAAAAACAAATACATTGTGCGTCTAATACTGTATTTATCGGTATAGGGTAAATTAAATTGAAAGCATAATCTCGCCCGAAGTCCGATGCTATAGAAATATAACGTTGAATAGATAATCCGTTCCTATAAATTAATCATATAAAAATGATAATTTTACTTGACAAAATATAATATATTGTTTTATAATGAACATATTAAAAATTAAAGTTAAAAAGGAGAAGATTAAAATGAATTACGGATATATTCGTGTATCCACACAGGAGCAAAACTTAGAAAATCAAAGAAAAGCAATTTCAAACGTCTATCATATTGATGAATGGGTAGAAGAAAAGAAAAGTGGTACGATTGATTATCGAAAAAGAAATCTTGGTGAATTAATCAATCGTCTTACATCGGAAGATACTTTAATCGTTACCGAAATATCAAGATTAGGTAGAAGTCTGATGATGATTTATGAAATAATTGCACAATTAACCAAAAAGAATTGTCGTGTCATAGCAATCAAAAATAATTTTGATTTCAATCCTAACGGAAGTAATCAGATTACTTCTCAAGTTTTAATTTTTGCGTTCGGAATATCTGCTCAAATTGAAAGAGATTTAATTTCTGAAAGAACTAAACAAGGATTAGAAGTTGCAAAACAGAGAGGTAAATTAATTGGCAGACAGAAAGGTGAAAAAGTCTATAATGTAAAATTAAGACAATATCAGAATGAACTTATCAAAAAACGTAAAACACAATCAATCAATTCATTGGCAAAAGAATATCATGTTACTTGGAGTACAATGAATAATTTCTTCAAGAAATTTATTAAAATGAAAAAGCATAAACCTATTAAAAGAGAAATTCGATAAAATAAAAGGTACTTTTCTAATTAAAATTTCTTTATATATTTTAAATATAATATTTTAAAAATATATAAATTTAAAAAAATATAAAAATAAATAATATTTTAATTAGAGGAGTACCCTACTTTATAAAATTCCATTTCTATAATAGAGAATATTTTAAATAATCAATAATATTATTAAAGAATATTATTATATTTAATAATTTATATATTAGAATTTATATATTTATACATATAGAATTTAAAATATTTAAAATATATTCGTAATTTTTAGAATGTGAGAAGTTTGATTTTTTTTTAATTTTAATTAACGATTATATAAATCTATATAATCTGTTCATTCTAGGATATTCTTCAAGATATTCGATTATTCTGTAAAATTCTTTGCTTATTCTGAAATTCCATAAGTGAAAAGGTTTATAAGACTGATTTTCTTTTTTATATTTGTTAAAGATTATCTTTAATTTTTCAGTCATATTATTAAATAATGTTTTAATGGTTTTTCCCATAGATTTCAGAAGTTTGTTTATTCTGTTTCTCCATACTACAGATATTCTCTGTAAATTTTCAAGGAGAGTTTTTACATATTCTTCTATATCCATTTTATCGTGATAGGACATTATAATCCAACCATCATCATTGATGTTTGTTCTGCATGATTCAACTTCAATATTATTTACGATATCATTCATACATTTACAGTTACGAAGTATATTGTGATTATCTGATAATCTGATGTTATTCATAGACATGAAATTATTTCTTGCTATGGAATCTCTGAAATGTACAGTTTGATTTGTTTTGATATTTACCGCTACATACTCATATCCATAGTGAGTTTTCTGATGAATTATCTTTTTGTCAGTATCTTTTTTATATAAATCTAAATATGTTTTATGAGCATAATTACGTTTTATTTCTATATTCTGTTTTGAAACTTCATTAATCTGTGATGATTCAGATAAATCAATTAATTTCAACTGTCTGTCTGTGAGTTTTAAGTGAGATTTTAATCTATCAACATAATTAATATCGAATAATTTGAAATGTTCATCTGAATTATATTTCAGAAAAATATCATAATATGTTTTGGTATTGACTAATAATATTTTATCTACTTCTTGAGGTAACATACTGTAAAAAAGAATATAATTATCATCATTTATACTTTGTTCAGTAAAAGTTAAATGTCTACCATCCATATCTACAGTATGTAAGGTCTTAACTCTTGAACATTTGATTGATATTGGTTTTTTATTCTTTGTATTTAAATCAAATATCAAATCTGCAAAATTATTATCTGCATTAGGTGATTGAAATTCATAATATAATTCTTTATTGTTTTTATCAGTTTTGAAAATATTACGTTCTATTGTTGGAACATAAGCGTAAGTATTATCTGTAGTACAGTTGAAAAATAATGCTAATTTTTCAAAAACATCATGTTTAAGAAGAAAATTTACGTTTCCGAATTTATTATCCAAACCTTTTAATTTTGTTACATCTTGTGATTCTAGGTATTGCAATTCTGTATTAGTTTTGATATATTCTTTATTAGGCATATTAATAGTGACCTCTATTAATGTGTTCAGAAGCCTACAGATAGTCTAGTGTCTGTAGGCTTCGTTTATATATATATATATAAACGTAAACTACGTCTGATTTATTCTGTTGATTAAAGCAAAATATCTCAATGAAAAATTAACTCATAATGAAATAAAAGTCAATGATTTTTTGAATTTTTTCTTGATTAATTTATAGGAACGGTTCAATAGGAGATGAATTTGTAGGCACTATAAAAGCGTATTATTCAAGTTCAGTACCTTATGGTTGGTTGATTTGTGATGGTGGTGACGGTAGTGGTTTGAGTACTGGAACTGAAACATTTGATACAACAAAATATTCAAAATTGTATTCTTTCTTGGGTACTGATAAAGTTCCAGATTTAAGAGAATGTGTTTTAGTTGGTGTTGGAACAAATAGTACATTTACTATAACAAATCATGATACTTATACTGTTGGTGAATTTAAGGATGACCAATTACAAGACCATAAACATAAAACTCATTCTAGTAAAAGTGACCAAGCGAGTGGTTCTGCTTTCTGGTTTGCTTCAATTAATGGTTCAACCGATTCAGGTCTTGTTAGTACAGGATATAGAGTTGGTACAACCACACATGGTAAACAAGTTGGTGTCAATTATCTCATTAAAGCATTATAAAATTTATAAATTAATAACTTTGAATACAAAATTACATTTATTTAATTGGACACCTTGATGTGTAAATATACATCCTTGTGTCAAATTTTGTAATATATCTGATGTTTTAAAATATATACTCTATAATTATTCGATATATAACTCTTACAAAATTATTTAGTTATATGAAACATTTATCTATTATTATAATCTCTAAGTTTATAATATGCTACTCTACAAGTGGGAGTATAATTAGTATTAAGTTTTAATTCGTCTCCTTTTTTAAAATTTAAGGTTAATGAATTACCATGTTGTCCAACATTTGCAGAATCTACTATTAAAAATGAAATAGTATCATTTAATATAATCGAATATCCTTGCATATTATATCCTTTAATATATTGAGCCATTATTATTCCATCATATTCCATTTTTGTATTCATAGTGGTAAGAGTAATATTTTCATAATCACTTAATAAATTTTGATTTTGAATATATTCTAACTCATTAAAACCGTTCCCACAGATAACACACCTTGACAAACAAAAAAAAAAACGGTAAAATCAAAATATATGAACAGTAAAGAAATTCTATATTCTGACGGAAATAATGATGAATGCTACACACAAGCGTATTGTGTTAAACCAATATTAAAATACATTCCTAAAGATTGGACTGTTTGGTGTCCATTTGATACAGAAGAATCTAATTTTGTAAAATTAATCTCAAAACAGAACAAAGTAATCCATTCCCACATTTCAGAAGGAAAAGATTTTTATAAATATCAGCCTGATGAATATTGGGATTGTATCATATCTAATCCTCCTTTTTCAGGAAAAAGAAAAATATTTGAAAGAGCGTTATCGTTTGATAAACCTTTTGCCTTGATTATGACTAATGCTTGGTTTAATGACTCTGCAATTTGCAGACTGTTTAAGGACAAAGATTTGCAGTTATTAATGTTTGAAGAAAGAATGAAATTTGTAAATAACGGAAAAGTAGATAATAAGATTACATTCTCAAGTTCATATTTCTGTTATAACTTTCTTCCGAAACAGATAATAATGGATTCCTTGAAAAATTATGATAATTATGATTTTAATATGTTTGAATAGATTTTTCACTCATATTTTTATTTGTCATTTATAGAGAAAATTAAAATTCATAACTATTTAACCTATATGACTATAGGAGAAATTTGTAAATGAGTAACTCAAAGGTAAATCTGATAGATATAAAAAAATCAAACAAATTATATGGTGAAAATAGTTCCAAATTACTCGATTTTTTTAACATAGGTGTAACTGATAAAGGAAATATAATTCCTACAGAACATACTAGAGATAAAAACGGTAAAGAATTACCAAAGGTCAAACCAATAGAGATGCCTAGTGCTATGGAAAACGCATATCAATATATCGTTTCCAATATGAATACTGCCCCCTATATGGATAACATGTATCGTTTCTTGCGATATAAGGACTTCAAATCTGCTTTTACAACAGAACCTATTTTGGATACAGCATGTAAAATATATGTGAGTGAGGCATATACGTCAGAATATGGAAAACAGTTAGTGGGTATCAAAGCCAAAGACTCAAAGGTTGAAAAACACTTTTATGAATGGTTTGAAAATGTAGGATTTACGGAAAATGTAATCAGAGATATTTTTACCAATCTTGTAATCTACGGTGACGCATTCTGGCTTAATGGAATTGATATGGAAGGAAAAGGTGGTGTTACAACAATCACACCTCTTGACCCATTCTTGATTGCAGACAGAATTGAATTTAATGTAGGTATGGTGGAGGAGAAAAAACAATGGTATAATATGGCATTAAATATAGCAAATAGTCATCCTGCATTAAAACAGATTGTAGATATAGTTTCTAAAAAGAACGTAGAAGATATAAGTATGTTATATAAATCGTATCTTTTCGGATATACATTGAAGTTATGGGCGGAAGAAGAAAACGGAAATTCTCAAGATGTAAAAAATGTAAAGGGTGTTCCCCCGTGGTGTGTTGGTCATTGTAGATTGTTTACTACAGATAAAGATTTCGCACCATTTGGCAAACCTATGATGATGTCTGCTATTCCAACATATAAATCATATAAAACTACACAATTGCTTATTGATATGCTTAGAAGTCAATGTTTTCCTCGTGAACATTACAGTATTAAATGTGACGAGAATAGTGACCCGTTCACAAGACAGATGAGAATTTCGGAAGCAAAGAACTTCCTTGAAGGTATTACTCCACAATCTCAAAATCAAGACGGTCTTTCTGTCGGTAGTAAGATTTATTCTTGTGAAGGACTTGTCGATTATGATTTACTTGACCCGTCAATCGACCTTGAAAGTTTAGGTGATTTGGAAGAAAAGAAATACTCAATGTGTATGGCTACGGGTATTCCAATGACATATCTATGTCCTGAAGAAGGAGATGGACTTGGTGGAGATAATGCAGAAAAACTCTATTATCTGAACAAAATTTTCCAAAGACGAGTTGACGCTCTTAGACGAGCGTTCCTTGAAGTTTTAGACGAAACATATCGTATGCATTTACTTTTAACTGGTGAATTTGAAGGTGATAAGACAGAGTTTGAACTTTACATAGAGAACCCTGTGGAAGATTTAACTTCTGATAAAATATCACAGATTAACGATGTATTTGATTTAGCGAAATCGATTTTGGATACCTTAGCCACATCCTTCGGATTAGAAAGAGGTGAGAGTTTATCACCGAAAATTGTAAAATCAATTCTTTCACAATATCTTCCTGTTGAAAAAGATATGATTTCTCAATGGGTAGATGAAGTATATGGTTGTGCAGAAGAAGAAAATAAAGATAATGAAGAGGAAGATGAAAAACCAAAAGACAATATGTTTGGTAAGAAACCTAATTTGTTTGAATCAAGATTGAAAGAAAAACAGATTATGGAAAAATGTGAAGAAAAGGTTAATGAAGAATACTTTAAATTCAAACGAGAACATGGTATGATAAACGGTCAGATTGGAAATCGTTATTGTTATAATAATACTTATAATTTGAAAGCAAATTATAAGTATTCGACATTATCACTTTTGAAAGAAGAAGTGAATCTGAATAATGCACAGAGATTGAAAGAAGAAACTGAAAAAAGTAAAAAGTAAAAATATTAATTATTTGTATAAACAGAAAAGGAGAATGTACCAAATTCTCCTTTTCCTAACCAAAATTCACAATGTAAGGAGATTGTAAACTATGGCTATAGACAATAGTAATGTAAAAATCGAAGATGGTAAAGTCATTTTTTCACAAGAAGTTTTAGAATATTTTGAAAATTTAAGAACAGAAAAAAATTCTGAATGGATTGATAAATATTTTGAAGTGCTATCTGATTCTTCAAATTTCAAAGATTTAATTTATGACATACATCATATTATTCCTTGTTTTGTATTTAAAGATAAAATTCATAAAACTAGAAAAGAAACGGAATTTATAGCAAATTCAATAAATGGTAATTTAATAAAACTTTCTTTAAGAAATCATAGATTAGTGCATTATTATATTTGGAAAATTTTTAATAATGAAAGTTCAAGACGAGCAATCTATATAATATGTGGAAAAAATAAAAATGTTGAACATTATACAGAAGATGAATTTAAAGAATTCAATATGATAATAAATGACTGTAGAAAAATGAATAGAACAAAAGAAAAACGAAAAGAATATATGAGAATTTATAATAAAAAACGCAGAAAAGAAAATAAAGATAAAATAAAAATAGAAAAACAAGAATATTATATAAAAAATAGAAATAGAGAATTAGAAAGAATAAGAAATTATAGAAAAGATAATATAGAAAAAATTAGAAAATATGATAGAGAACGAAGTAAAAAGAATAAAGAACAAATATTGAAAAGAATGAAAATTTATTATGAAATAAATCATGATGAAAGATTAGAAAAACAAAAGAAACATCAAAATCAAATTTGTATAGACCCGATTGAAAAAGATAAATGCACTTTACAAGCGTTACAAAAAAGAAAACGAAAAAATAAAGACCTCTATAAAGACATAATTCCTAAAGATTGTATCATCAAAGACCCACAACAATCTGAAATCACAATATTCAACCTATAATTTTTAACTATCTACTATATAAACTTTTTTATGGAGAATGAAAAATTATGGCAAATAATTTTATTTTTAATGACAATAAAAAATCATTAAACGGTGAAGAAATGTCGCAGTCTACAGACAGATATAATTTTCCGAACGATGCTTCTACATTAGAGCATGGATTTCAACCATATGGAACTTATTCTGCAACAACATTTACAGTAACCTTTGATGATAATGGAAGTGGAAGTTCTGTTACACAAAATGTATCACCTTTTGCTACAATTGGTTATGCTATTTCAGAAAAGGCACTTTCAAAGACTGGATATTCACCAACATATTATTATAATGACAGTATTGTTACAGATATGTGTGAAATTAAGATTACAAGTGATATTGATATTCATGTTGTATGGAAAAAATTAAATTAGTAGGAGAAATATTATGATTTTTGATGATATTTGTAAAAACATTGAATTTGTTTTAGATGATTGGAATGGTGAAAAAGATTATATTGAAGGTAATTTTCATCTTGGACAATTAATTGCTAAAAAGAAAGTGATGTTTCCTGACCTTATGTATATGTATGAAGATGATTCTGCAAATGCAACAATTTTATTTTATGAAGATAGAGATGGTGGATTGTGTGCAGAAATAAATTTCTACGATAATGATGAGAATGTAGGAGATATTTATCTTCGTGGTGATAGTTTTACAGAATATCTTTCACGATATTGTGGTGCAAAATAAACATATAAATATAGGAGAATTTAATTATGGCTAATAATTTTATGAAGAATGTAAACAAAGTTAATATTGACGGTGAAACAGTTTCTTTTACAGTACTTTCTGATAAAGGTGATAGTGTAATTGAAAAAGTTACAGAAACTCCAAAAGTTGAAGAAAAGAAAGTAGAAACTGTAGTGGAAGAAACACCAATTGTTGAAGAAACAGTAGAAGAAGAAATTACAGAAGATGAAGTAGTTGAAGATTCAGAAAATGAATCAGAAACTAATGAAGATGAAGAATAATTGATTATTTTTAATCTTTAGCATAACCACCTTAAAAATAAGGTGGTTATTTTTTTAATAAAAGACTTGACGTTTTAATCTTGTTAATCTATTATAAATTCATAAACTACATGTAGGAAAAATATGGAAAGAAACAAAATAATTCTTGGTGATTGCCTTACAAATCTTAAAACCATAGAAGATGATACATTTGATGTTGCTTTTACTTCCCCTCCGTATGGGGATACAGGGACACAATCTTTTGATGAAATAAAATCGTTAGGAAAGGGTAATAATCCTTATGGAACTCATAGAAAATATATTGATATTGAATTGTATACAGGCGATGATTGGTTGAAATGGCAGATTGAAATCATCGATGAATTACTCCGTATATGTAAAAAGTGGGTAATTTATAATATCGGTGCAATTAAAACTAATCGTGCAAATGTATACAAATTAATTGGTCATTATGCAGACAGAATTCACGATGATGTCATATGGTACAAACCTAATGCACTTGTGTGCCGTAATGAAGGTTCTATTTCCAACACATATGAACATATTCTTTTGATAAAGAAAAATCCCAAAGATATGATACATGTAAAATCACATTGTTTCAGAAATGTGATTGATACAATAGGTGTAAACTCCAATAATGAGTTTGCAGACATTCATCATGCTACGATGAATAAAAAGTTATCTGATTTATGTATTTATGAATTTACTGATGTTGGCGATTTTGTGATAGACCCTTTTATGGGAATGGGTACGACTGCTATGAGTTGTATTGATTTGAAAAGGGATTATTATGGTTTTGAAATCTGTGAAGAATATTATAATAAATGTCTTGAAAGATTGAGAAATCGTAATATGTTGAATGACCCTTTTGAATGTAATTAGAATCGGAGGATATTTTATGAAATTAGATAATTTTAATAATTTAATTATAAAACTTAAAAAAGATAAAAGATTTGAGAAAGAAATATATGTTATTCAAAATAATAAATATGTAACTGGGTATTTACTAAAAGGCAAAAAACATAATTATGGATTTTTACCTTTTAGTAAAGAAAATGATTATTGGTTTGATTACGGATTAGCCTATAAAAACTTATATGATGATTTTGATTTGTTAGGTTTAGGTTTAGGAAAACATAAAATTGAATCTTTAGAAGATATTGAGGATATTTTAAATAAGGATATTTAAAATGAAAGATTTATTTTTAGAAAATATTATTGTGTCTTGGATTTATATATGGGTTGTAACAATTGTATTATTTATTCTTTTATTTTATTCATTAAAAGAAATATTTAATATATTAAAAAATATAAAAATAAGTAAAACTGAAAATGTTATAACATATGCATATAATAAGAAACCTAATTTAAAAGAAAAAAAGACTCTTAATGAATAAAAGGAAAGAAGAATGACAATACAATGGGAACGATGTGAACTACCTACACCCTAAAGGGTGTAGGCTTCGTGCTTCTTCGACATAATTTGGTTCTTTTGATTACTAATAACCCCAAGAACTAGAGATTCCATCTCCACACGCTTAATATTGGTGCGTTCCACACCTACATTATTTTTATAAAACCAAACCATATTTTGAGATGCATGAACATCTCTATCCATTTCAACACCACATTCGCATTTAAAAGTTCTATCCCAAACTTTAATTTCATCATGCCAAACTCCACAATTAGTGCAGAGTTTAGTTGTTGGAACAGTTTTCTCTAAAACTACCGTATTAGGATTCAATAAAAGTTTTGATTTAACTCTACCTAAAACAGAATGTTGAACTGCTTTTCCATGACCGTTTTTATGCCAATTTTTTAACTGTTCATCTTGAATAACTACAGTTTCATATTGACTTAAATTTGCAACAATTTTATTAGCAAGGTCATTTTTTCGGTTTGTTATTTTTTGATATTCTTTTTTGATTTTAGAAACTTCTCTGTACCAATTCTTTGAACCTTTTTGTTTTCGTGCCATAGATTTTTGACACTTTTTTAATCGTTCACTTTCTGGAATTTGTGCAGATATTTTTTCACCATTTGATAATGTGAAAGAGGTTTCACAACCAAAATCGACACCTATTGTTTCATTTATTTTAATTTTGTTTTGTTCTTTTGGAACATAACATACAAATTGAACATAATATCCATTTCCTCTATGAATTAAACGAGCGTTTGCGAATTCTATATTTGGAATGTTTATAAATTGTTCTAATCCATTAACAATGAATGTTTTTGGAAGTCCTGCTATTTTAATTCTTTTAGAAGATATAATTTTATGACTAATTCCGTATTGTTTTAAATCAATAGCGGTTTCTTCTTTTGAATATTTTAATTTCCCACATTTCTGCAAACCTTTTGACTTTAATGTATGTAAGGTTTTTATATTTGCATACATTCTCGAAATTAAACATTGTTTTGATTGAGCAGACAAATATTTAATATGAATTTTAATATCATTCATATCTTTGTCTTTCTTCGTAATATCTTTTATTTTTGTATCAAATTTTGTTAATTTATTATTTTTTGATTTTTCACACCAATTAAGAATATAGTTTTTTAACCATTTTTGTTCTAAGAAAACAGTCTTTAATGCTTCTTTCTGTTCTTTAGATAAATGATTTTCTTGTATTTTAACATTAAAAGTTTTGACGGACATAGACTCGTGACGCTTTATTGTTTCACGCTTTGTTTGAGAAATTTGTTTATTTTTTATCAGTCTATCTTGTTCTGTCATACTTTTAATATAAAATAATATATTTTATTTGTCAACTCCTATGTAAATAGTTATATAAAATAGTTATTAAAATCTTTACATTTTTACATAAATTTGATATAATTGTAATTATGGATAAGAAATATCAAACATTAAATCATGCAAAATTTAAAATTCGCTATCATATAATTTTTTCAACAAAATATAGAAGAAAATGTTTAAAACCTATAATTAATGATATTAAGAATTATATGAAATTAGCAGAATTAAAGCAAAATGAATGGCAAATAGAAATTATGGAAATTGATTCTATAAAAACTGACCATATTCATATTATGATAAATGCTACTCCAAAATGCAGAATTGAAGAAATGATACATTTATTGAAACAAACTTCTACTTATTATGCTTGGAAAAATCATCATAATTATCTATCCCAATTTTATTGGAGTGGTAAGCACCATTTATGGACTAGGGGTTATTTTTGCACTTCGATAGATGATGTGTCGAGTAGTATTTTGAAAGAATATATTGAAAAACAAGGATAATTTAGGCAATTCATATAGCCACCCTAAAGGGTGGTATCTTTCTTGCCTATTTTCTGTAAAAAAGGAGAAAAAGAATGAAAGTAAAAGAAATTTCTGTAAATGATTGGGATAATTTGAATTTTTTAGAAGATACTTATTTTTGTAATGGTTGCGTTTTTGATGAAAAGACAGACAATTTAATTGCATTTTCTTGGTATGAAAACGAATTACATGAAGTAAGAAAATATTTTGAAATAATCAAGGATTAGAATAAAATGGAACTGAATAAGATTTGGAACGAATCAAATGAAATTACAATGAAAGAACACATAGATGAAAAATCGATTGATGTTGTTCTTACTTCTCCACCTTATAACAACAGTAGAAATCGAGATGATGAAACTGAAAGTTCATATGACCCTACAGATAAAAGTTGTATAGGTGGATATCATAAAAGATATGATGTTTATTTAGATATGCTTACTACAGAAGCATATTGTGATTGGATTGTTTCTATCTTTAATCAGTTTGATAAAATATTAAAAACTAACGGAACTGTACTTTGGAACACAAGTTATCAGGCAGAAAATAATGAATGTGCAGTATGGCTTTCAATAGCAGATGTGATTAGAAAAACAAATTTTTGTGTAGTAGACCATATGATTTGGAAGAAGAAATCTACATTACCTATTACACAGAAGAATAAATTATCTAAAATCTGTGAAGATGTATTTATATTTGCTAGAAAAGATGAATGGTTGGATTTTAATGCAAACAAGAAATATTTAAAATCTTCTGAAACAGGTCAGAAATATTATGCACCGATTTATAATATTGTAGAAGCAGAAAACAATGATGAGTTATGTCCTTACAATAAGGCTACATTTTCAACGGATTTTGTAAAGAAACTCTTAAAAATTTATGCACCGAAAAACGCAGTTGTTTACGACCCATTTATGGGAAGTGGTACGACTGCACTTGCTTGTAAACAAATGGGATTGTATTATGTTGGTAGTGAACTTTCTGAAAATCAATGTGAGTGGGCAGAAAACAGAATAAAAAACGGAAAGGGTGCTAGAAATCAAGATTTGGAAAAATTAGAATTGTTTGAAATGTAAAATACGGAGGAATTATATGACTTATAAAAATCAAGAATATGTAAGAGCGATTTGTAAAAAAGATATAGATAATAATAAGACTTATTTTGATGATAAAGGTGAGATTCAAGGTGTACATGTATTCTTAAAAAAAGGTGATGAAGTATGGGTATCTAAAAATTATTTTATGATTGATAGTGATGATAAACATAGACGTATAAATATAAATGATGAAACTAGAAAAGATTGGTTTGAAATTAAAGGAAATGACGTTATTCAAGTAAAATATTTCACAGATTCAATCGAATGTAATAATTTTTTGCAGACATTAAATATTGAAGATATAAAAGAAACCTTATATTCTAATGAAACATATGTAATATATTATAAAACAAAAATAATACATGATTGGTGTAAGGAGTAAACATTCAACCCTTTAGGGTGAAATATATAAGCGAGTTGAAATAGTAACTATTATAATTATAATATAAAGAAAGGGATTCTTACGAATCCCTAACATCAAAACAATAAGTGCGAGTTATTGTATGACAAATAAGATAGTTAATAAAGGATTTAAAATTAGACTCTATCCTACGGATGAACAGAAAGTCATAATAGAAAAGACTTTTGGATGTTGTCGTTTTATCTATAATAATTATCTTCAAGAAAAGAACGAATTTTACATAAATCATAAATCAGAATTAAAAGGAAAATCAAAAGAAGAAAAAGTAGAAATTTATTCTATTTTCAAAAGAACCTCTGATAAAGAATATGGTGAAAAATATGAATGGATGAAAGAAACTTCATCTACAGCAAGACATGAAGCGACTAGACACTTAGATTCTGCATTTAAGAAGTTCTTTGATAATGTTAAGAAAAAGAGAAAAGTTGGTAAGAAAGGAAATAAATATGGATTTCCACAATTCAAATCAAAGAAAGATACACATCAATCTTATTCAGACAGAATTACACAATTCAATTGGAATGAAAAATTCATAGTAATACCAAAATGTGGTAAAGTGAAATTTCGTCATAAAGATTTACCGAGTTGGTGGAAATTTATGATTAAAATGAATGGTTCAGTTACAATTAGCAGAACTCCTAGTGGAAATTATTATGCTTCTGTTTTATTCACTGTTGAAAATGAACATTATGAATCAATGAATAGAAAAGATTCTATAGGATTAGATTTTGATTGTGACGATGGATACGTTGATTCTGATGGAAAATCAGCATTGAAATATTATGGATTTGTGAAACAGAAGCAAGGAATTTATTGGGATTCTGATACAGAAACATTAAAACAGAATAAAACTAAAAAGAAATTAAAGAGATTACAAAGATGGGAAAATCGTAAAATGAGAACCAAGTTGAACGATTCTCCTAGAAAAGTAAACTCTAAAAATAGAGAAAAGGCAAGAATTAAACTTGCAAAGTTTGAAGAAAAAATCACAAACAAAAGACGAGATTGGATTGAGAAGGAAACTTTACGACTTGTTAAATCTTATGATAAAGTTGTAGTTGAAGACCTCAATTATAAAGCAATGATGGGAAATTCTAAAAATGCAAAGAATTATGAGGATATTTCATGGTCTACTTTTGTAACAAGATTACAACAGAAAGGCGAAACTTATGATTGCTATGTCATAAAAGCAGATAGATTTTTTGCAAGTTCTCAAATCTGCAATGTTTGTGGATTTAAAAATAAAGAAGTGCAAGAAAAACATCTCGAAGAATGGGTTTGCCCAAAGTGTGGCACAAAACATCAGAGAGATATTAATGCTTCTATTAATTTGAAAAATTATGTACCGTTGGAACAACGGAAACTTACGACTGTGGAGAATGATTATGTTGAACACTTGGCAACTATAGCCTTGCAAGTAGGCTCATTCGATGAAGCAGTAAGGTGTAAGGTAACGAACACCGAAGCCTCCACCTTTTAAGGTGTAGCGTAGTTCACCTAAAAATAGAATAGATAATACTGTTGATTTGTTTGAGATGTAATTACTATTTTAATAATAGGAGATAAATTAAAATTATGGCAAAACAAGAATATTTTGTAGATGAATATAAAGGTAGAGAAGTTCATGTTGAGGCAATATATGATAAAAATGGAAGACCATTATATAATGGTGCAAAGGCAAAATTGGATGTTGATTGGGGTGATGGTTTTGAAATTGGAAAAGTTTTAGTATATGAGGATGTGTTTGACCATAAATGGATATATACTTATGGTTTCAAACCAAAGAAAGGGTTTGCTTTGTGGATTGAACCTAATGGAAGTAATATTGAATTGATTTAAGGAGAAATAAATATGCGAATTGTTAAACCATGCGAAAACGGTAAATTAAACTTTTCTTCTCTTACAGAAGATTATATGAAAAACTCTATCTTCTTGGCGGGTCCTTGTCCAAGAAAAAACTATAATGAAGATGATTGGAGAAACGAAGCATTTGATATTCTTGAAGAATTAGGATTTGACGGAACTGTTTTATCTCCAACAAATGACCATTATACAGAAATGCGTGGTCAGTTTGACGATATGCTTATGAAACAGACGGAATGGGAATATAAGGCGATGTGTACTGCGACTGCAATCGTGTTCTGGATACCACGAAGCGAACAACACCCCGCTTTTACGACAAATCTTGAATTAGGTCAATGGTGGGGAAAGAAAGGAGTGTATGTAGGATTTCCAAATGACTCATGGAAGAATGAATATATCGATTGCAGATTGGAGTTGATGAATGAACCTAGATATTCTTCTCTTGAAGAAATGCTTGAAAAGGTAGTTTCTGATTTGAATAATCCTACAAAAGATTGGTTTACAAGCGATACTCATTTTGGTGCAGAAAGAACATTAGAACTTTCTAAAAGACCATTCAAGGATGTCTTTGATATGGATATGACTTTGATTTCAAATTGGAATAAGAATATTCATAAGAATGATATTGTTTATTTCTTGGGTGATTTTGGAAATTTTGATGTTTTGAATGTGCTTAATTTTAAGAAACTTTATTTTGTATACGGTAATTATGAAACTAAAGAATTGGATAATACAATTAAAGAATTATTAAAATATAAAAATGTAGAATGTGTATTTAATGATGAATTGAAATATATTTCTCCAAAAGGAAATGAATATGTTTTAAGACATGAACCTCTTAATCCTAATGGTGAAAATTATAATTCTGATTTATTCTATGCGTTTGGGCATATTCATGGTAGAGACCAATATAAAAGAAACGGAATTGATGTAGGAACAGACGCAAATAAATATACACCAATTAATTCTGAATTGTTAGACTGGATGTATGACGCAGTTACAAAATATGTTGATGATAATGTGTTTACTGAATATTGCAAATAGATAATAAAAAAATAATACCACCCTTTAGGGTGGTGTGTAGTTCACATAAAATAGTTATAAAAAAATTTAATAAAAAAAGACTTGATTTAACTAAAACTAATAAATAAAATACAAATTACAATATATGCAAAGGAGAACAATATGCGAATTTCAACAAAATCTTTTATTGAGAACATGAAATCTATCTCTGTTGTAGTTTCAGATTTCATTTACATCGATTGTACTGATGAGAAAAATTATGCTTTTTATGTATCAACTGATACACAGGCTATGAAAATCCCATTGGACATTTCAGATGTAAAGGAAGATGAAAAAAAGATTTATGTTATCAATAAGTCTGAATTTATGCACTTGATTCAGTATGCTAACGGGGAAATCATACTTAATTCTGATTATTCTTACTTCGCAAACGATAACGCAGTTAAAGGTAAGTTTGAAAGTAATGACGGATATGCAGAAGAATTAGAATCAAGAAAAATTCTTTTTGACCATGAAAATGAATATGAAGATTTTATGGAAGTAACTCCTTCTATTATGGAAGGAATTAATAACGGTGCTATCTTCGTATCACCTGATAGTGCTAAACCGTCTGAAAGATTCTTGGATATTCAGAGTAAGAAAGTATTCTCTTATTCAAAGTTCCGTATTTACATTAATGATATTGATGTTGAACATGACGGACTTTTATCTAATGAAGTTATCAAATCAATTCAGTCTTTAGGTATTGGTGCAATTGTAAAGAATAATAATGATTCGTTCTTGATTACAAATGCACAGAGAAGTATCTTTGAATATTTCTCTACACCGACAGATATAGATTTCCATCCAGTTTTATCAGAAGGATTTCAAGCAAAAATCAATGCTACTTTAGGATTTAATAAAATCACAATGAACATTGAAGAACTTAAAGGTAAGTTAGATTACATTTCCTTCTATGCTTCAAAAAATCCTAACAGTATGTGTTTCTTGAACATGAACTCTGATAATAAAATTTCACTTTCAACCGATGAAAATACATTTGTTGATGTTTCTGTAGAAAATATTGAAAAGACAGAAAGTTTTGAAAATCTTTCTGTTCCATTTGACTGTTCAGTTTTACAGTTGATTACTTCTAAAGTTGGTAAAGAATCAGAAACAATCAATATGTATGTTTCATCATCTAGCGAAAATAAATTAGTTCTTATTAGTTTCGGTGATAGCAAAGAAATGGTTATAATTGCTAAACTGAACGTTTAAGATATATTTCGTTTTTGTTCATCTTTTCCCCTTTCCTACTCGCAGAAATGTGAGTAGGATTTTTTTAATTAAAATTAATAATTTTACTTGACACACAAATAATTATGATTTACTATTTGATTATTAACTATATTAATATAGATTGATTTTTTAGGAGAATAAAATTATGGAAGATGAAATTTTTGATATCCTTTATGATTTTGCAGATTGTCTTGGTGCTGAAAAAGTAAAGGAATTTCCAACAAAAGAAAACAGATGGGTGGTTGGTAAGATATCTAATGGTGATAACATGTATCTTGAATATTCTGAATATACTAAACCCAAAGTTTTAGTTTATATAGGTAGACCAGACAGTTTAGGAGATTGTTCTTTTGCTAAAAATACAGATGTATCTAAGGCAATCAGTATGTTAGTTTCTAATTATATTGGAAAAAGAAGTAATGGATTAACTCAAGCAGACTTAAATTGGGTTTCTGAAATTAAACTCCCAGAAGTTAGAAATGCTGTTGATATGTGGCTTTCTTAATAGGAGAATAAAATTATGACTTTATTTAATTTATTTGAATTAAAAGATTTTGATTATCAAGCAGATATCGCAGATAATACTTATGATATAGTATGTACTTTTGTTGTAGAAAAAGATGATTTGAAAAGTTCAGACCCTTATACCAAATATCAAATTGAATTATCAAAACACATTCCATTCATTAAAGAATTTAATGGTGCTTACGCTAGTGCCATTGCAGATTTTACAAAATTTGTAACTGATAATATAAAATTAATTAGACAGTATATTAAAGAAAATTGGTCAGAAGAATGGCAGTACGTTCTTGATGATGAAGATGAATTGATTTATGAATTTATCAGATATTTGGATGATGGTTTGGTAGGAAATTGGGGAAATAAAACATATAATTCAATGATTAATTTATTGAAACGTTGTAAATAGGAGAATAAAATTATGGCAAATAGAAAACCAAGTTATTTAGATGATAATTACTATGCAGACGATTTAAGGAATTTTAAGAAAAATAAATTAAATCTATTAGACGGTTTAGATGTAGAATTCGGTGCATTACTTCCTATAAATGCAAAATCTCACGCTATTATATATAAAGGTGTTATTGATTTCAGTGGTTATATGTATGTTACCCGTAATGACGGAAGTAACATTCAGTTTGATGTTGACCAAGTAAAATCTGCATGGATTGATTGGGCAAATAAACAACTTAATATAACTGGAAAAGATAACAATCTTCAATTATCATTTTATAGAATGAAAGAAGATGAATTTGAACAGTTAATTATTGATTTGGAGGCATAATAATGATTATTGATAGAATTCTCGATAGAAAAGATGGACATCCTTATAGAGCAAAAGAATTTTATAATGATGTTTTTGATTATGGGGAAATAGGATTTGACATAACTCGTGCTATGGATAGTGGTACAGAAAAAGATGTAAAGAAAGCATTATGTAATTATGTTATGGGTGAATACAACCCTAAAATCTGTGATTATATCAATAAGGTACAATGGCTTGAAGATGATGCTACTGATAAAGAATTAAATAATTCCCTTAACAGTTTTATAAATGCTTATAATGATTTTTATAATGACGAAAAAGTACAGAATACAGTCATTTCAAGTGATTTTGTAAGGGAACAGATGATTTCTGCATTGGAAGAATTTATCAGAGCAGTTCAAGATACTGTAGATGAATATAAACAATTGGATAAAGAACTTAAATTATAATGAGGTAAAAATTATGTTTTCAATTAAAGAAGATGATTTAATTATTTACATTAATGGTGTAAACGATGAAGAAGGAAAATCACCTAGCGTAGAAGATACGTTTCGTGAAAATAGATTATATGATTTTTATGATTTTGTAGAAGAATGTAACTTTTTATCAGAAAGTCAGAATGGATATTACACAATTCGTGAAAGTAATAACGTTTCTTATATTGTAGAATTCTACACATTTGATGATACAGAAGATAATGATATGGATGGTAGAAGAACAGGATATGCTATATTTGATATATTGATTAAACCAAATAAAGCAATTCTAAAATCTTTTGAAGTTTAATTAAAAGGCGAGTATTTGATTACTCGCCTTTTATTTTTTATTCGGTCTGTAAATGTCTTTCCTTAATTTCTTTAAGTTTTTGCATTTGTTTTTCAGACAGATTATTTTCTAAAAATCCATTTCCCACCATTTCTGAAATCACTTCCATGCAGATTTCATCGATTAATTTTGAATCGATATGTTTCATATCGTTCCTCCCTTATATTAATATTATCGTCATATAATAAAAATACTTGACAAATATTTGATAATTTTTTCTTGACAAAATAGGATTAGTTGCATTATTATTCTATTTGGGAGGGTGCAATACACATGCAAGATAATAACATTATCGCATTAAAATTGAAGTATGAAACAGAAAATAATTCTCGAATTTTAGAAATGATTAAAAATTATAATTCCATTTTTAATCTTACTTATAATTTTATGTTTGATAATTCTAATCATTCAACTAAAGAAATAATCACATATATTAATTCAAAAAATAATTTATTTTTAGATACTTATTTTAAAAATGGTGCGATTTATGATTGTAAAACTGAAATATCTAAAAATAAAGATAAAAAGATTATTTTTGGTGGAAAGAAATTATTTTTTGAAAGAATGGACAATAAAATTTCTAAAGAAGAATATAAAATTCAAAAATTAAGACCTTTACAAGTTGTGGGAGCATCCTATAATAAAGGAAATTGTAAATTTCAAATTATTTCAAAATCCCAAATATTATTTAAACCTAATTCAAAAGAACATTTTATACTTGATTTGAAAAATATTGGTAAAAATTATGAAAAGAAATTAGAATTGTTGAAAATCAGTCAAGATAATAAAGAATTACCAATAACATACAAACTTTCAAAAGATTACATCTATGTATCATTTGATAATTCTATAATTGAGAAAAATAAATTTAAACCAACTAAAAAATTAAATAATAGAGTTTTTGCAATTGATATGAATCCAAACTACATTGGGTGGAGTGTTGTAGATTGGAAAAATCAAAACGAACATAATACTGTAAAATCGGGAGTGATTTCATTAAAAAGTCTGAATGATTATGATGATTCATTGAAAAATAGAGGTTTTTCTTCTGAATCTAAAGAAAGAAAATATATTTCTAATAAAAGAAGAACTGAATGTGTTAATATATCTTATAGACTTTGTAAATTAGCAAATCATTATAAATGTAAAATTTTTGGAGTAGAAGACTTGACAATCTCCAATTCAGATAAAGGAAAAGGTAAAAAATTTAATAAATTATGTAACAATCAATGGTGTAGAAATATTTTGGTTTCCACAATTGAGAAATTAAATTGTTTGTATAAAATTAAAACACAAAAAGTCATAGCAAACTATTCTTCTTTTGAAGGTAATTTGATATATAGAGAAGAAAGATTGCCTGATATGTGTTTAAGTTCTATTGAAATTGGTAGACGTAGTTATGAGTTTTACCATCAATATGTTTTAAAAGATAAAAATAAAGAAAAGAATATCATATTTGATAAAATTGAAAATGTTCATAACCGAATAGAAAAGTCGTTGGAAGAATTGGACTACAAGGGAACATGGTTAAATTTATCAGATTTGTATTATTCTCTCAAAAAAGTGAAGTGTAAGTATCGCTTTTCTATCGAAGATGCCATAAAATATCATCTTGATAGTTTTTCAAGTAAATTTTATACTAAATCATACCAAACTTTATATGAGTTTATATAGATTTATATAAAATTTATATTATAAAAATAAATGATATTTAGACTTGACCCTTTGATTATCTATATTTTATAATTAATTAAACTTAGAAAAAGGAGAAATAAATGCCTAAGTATAACGTAAATGATTACGAAGATGAAATCGAACTTGATGAAGAATTAGAAGAAGAATTCGGAACGGATGTTTCTAGTTTTGTTTCAAAACAGATTAAATCTAAAACTAATCAGAAAGAAAAAAAATTTCATAAAGACGGTTTTTATGACAAAAACAGGAAGTAAAATATGATTACATTTATAAAATTTTTCATAAGTCTGTTCCTTGTAGAATCTGTTGGAATAGGACTTATAATTTTAATTGCATACATAATCAATAAAATAAAATAGGAGAATAATATGTCTAACGAAAATGCAGAAAAAATTGAAGAATTGATTACTGATTCCCTTGATACTTTGAATGATAAAAAACGATATTCAAAAACAATGAATCAGATTCTTAAAGATTGTGCTAAATCTGTAGGAGTTGAAAATAAGGTATTGAAGAAAGTAAACTCTTATTATCATTATAAAGGTGCAGATTGGGAAAATAATAATAATCCTTTGAAAAAAGATAAAAACGCAAAATCAAAGGATAAGGTTTCTCCTATTTTTATTAAACTTTTAGAAGTTGTTGAAAATTTAAGGGAAATCGGTGATTATGAATTTTTACTTCCATACATTAATGCTTTGGAAGAACATGGAATTCATATCAAAATTGATGAAACAATCAAGGCAGATAATAATAAAGCAGAACAGATTAAAGAAGTATTGGATTCTGCTTCTAAATTACAGACAAATGTTGATACATTATCTGATGAACTCAAAGAAGAAAAATCAATTGAATCAGAAGAATTAAACTTTACACCAAAATCATCATTCTGTGGTATTCTTGGTATCTTGGATAAGATGAATGAGGGTAAAGATATGGAAGATAAAATTCAGGATAATTTTACTGAAATTACAATGCTTAATAATGCATTTACTTATCTTTCTGCAAAGAATGAAGAAAATAAATCTGATGAAGATTAATTGATGTTGTTAAATTGTTTTTTAGAGAGGACAGTAGGTTACGACCCTATTGGTGAAATTTCCTAGTTTCATCTAACTCTCTTTTTAACTATTTGATATATGGTCAGTCGTAATGACCTAAAAATTAAAATTATTAGGAGATTAAAATTATGAATCAATTAACTCGTATTATGTCTTATGATAAGACAAAGAATGAAAATCAAGAAAATTGTAATTGTACTGAATGTGCTTCTGTTAAAAATGTGGAATCGAAAAATCAAATCTTAGAATATCCAAAATTGTCAGAAGAAGAAATCGAACAGATTATTTCTGAAAGATATTCCGATAAAGATGATAAAACAAAAACTTTTATCAAAAAGGCTTTAAGGGTACATGGTGACAGATATGATTATTCAAATGTAATCTATATAAAAGCAAAAGAATATGTTGAAATTATATGTAGAGTTAAAGGACATGATAATTTTTTACAAACACCAGATGGTCATTTACAAAAAAGAGGGTGTCCGAATTGTAATAAATATCACAAATTAAATAAAGAAACTTTTATATTAAAATGTAAGAAAAAATTCGGAACAAAATTATTTGATTATTCTAAATTTATTTATATTGATAGTGTAACTAAAAGTATAGTTATTTGTAAAAGATGTAATTTACCATTTATCATAACACCATCAATTCATTTATTTGGTCAAGGATGTCCTAGATGTGATGGAAATGAAAGATTAACAACTGAATCTTATATTAATCGTGCTAAAAGAATAAAAGATAATAATATAAGATTTGATTATAGTAAAACTGTATATACAAATACACAAACTAAAATCACAATTATTTGTAAAAAATGTAATAAATCATTTTTACAATTACCATTTAATCATTTAAAATATTCGTATTGTCCATATTGTGATAATCGTAATACTCAATGGAATACAAAAAGTTTTATAGATGAATCAAATAAAATTTTTAATTATCGATATGATTATTCTGAAACAAATTATATAAATATGGATACTAAAGTAATAATTATATGTCCTGTACATGGAAAATTTGAATAATTACCTAGTAGTCATTTACGAGGTGTAAAATGTAAATTTTGTTCAATTGATGAAAGAAATAAAATTTTTAATAATACTTTAAAAGAAAGACTTGATGATTTTATAAATAGAAGTAAATCAAAATATGGTGATTTATATGATTATTCTTTAGTTTATAAAAATTATAAAAATCAAAGAAGTAAAGTTAATATAATTTGTAATAAATGTCATAAATCATTTTTTACAACTTGTGATAATTTTTTAAGAAATCATGGATGTCCACATTGTAATAAATCGATAGGAGAGAATATAATCACTATATGGTTAAAACAACATAATATTGAATTTGAATCTCAAAAAACATTCGAAGGTTGTTTATATAAAAATAAATTAAAATTTGATTTTTATATTCCTTCTAAAAATATATGTATTGAATATGATGGAATCGGTCATTTTCAAGAAGTAAATTGGAACAGTAAATTAACAAAAGAACAAATGAGAAATAATTTAAAAGAATATCGAATCAGAGATAATATTAAAAATGAATTTTGTAAGAATAACGGAATAAATTTAATCCGAATAAATTATAAACAAAATATTATTGAAAGATTATGTAAAATATTTTTAAATAATTAATTATTTTTATATTTAGTCTTGATTTTTCATTTTTTTTACGATAAAATTACTTTACAAAATATGAATGAGGAGAATAAAATATGCCATCTTTAGGTATTGTTTATAGACCTACCAAATTTTCAGAAATTGTAGGAAATAAAGTTGCGGTTCACGCAATTCAGAATGGTTGTACAAAAGGTACAATTGGGAACTGTATTGCCCTTGTTGGCACAAGTGGTATAGGAAAAAGTACATTGGCAAAAATCATAGCATCTGTTTTGAATTCCCCAAAAAAAGTTTACGATGATAATGGTATGATTGAACCTGATGTAGAAAGTCCTGCCGTACAAGATATTATCAGTGGAAGATTTTGTAGGTCGGTATATTGTTATAATGGAACCGATTTAGTAATGGATAAACTTAGAGACCTTACTGAAAGATTAAGTTATGATAGTATGACAGATAATTATAATATCGTAATCATCGAAGAAGCACAAACTATACCCGCACAAAGTTTTAAGGCTTTCTTAAACTTAGTTGAAAGTAAAACAAATGTTTATTTTATTCTTACAAGTACAGATACTAAAAAATTCAGTAATACTTTTGGAAATGATAATGCCACTCAAGAAAAAAATGCTTTTAGAAGTCGTTTATCACTTTATAAATTGCAACCGATTACTACTGACGAAATAAGTGAATATCTTTTTAATTTATATACTACTAAAATTGACCCAGATGGCAAACTTGGAGATGGAGTTCTTGAATTAATACCTTATATTGCACAGAATTCTAAAAATAATTTAAGAAATGCCATAAATGATTTAGGTGTTGCTATTGATTCTGAATGTACATCAAAGGAAGATTTAATCAAACTTTTGAATTACACAGATGATGAAAAAGAATCAGAACTTGTAATATCAATGCTTAATAAAGATAAGTCTGCATTAAAGTATATAAATGAACATATGGATGATTTGGAAAATAATATACCTTATTGGTATAAGATTATTTCAAATAATGCATTACGAGATATTATCGGTGAACCTTTTGAACAAGAATGGAAAGAAAAGGTTTACAATAAAATGATGAAAAGTGGAAATCTACTTAATCTCTATAGAGCATTCAATGAAACACAACAGTTATGTGGTACATATTTTAATAGTAACGTATTTATCAGTAAAATTTATGAATATTACAATGGTACTACACCTAAAGTAGTAAACAGACTTGTAGAAAATGTTTCCAATACAGAAAATAATTCTGCACCTCAACCTACAGTAGTAAAGAAAGTAAAGAAGATTGTTTAAGGTGAATTTATGGCTATAGAACAGTTGAACAATAATAATACTTTTGAGTTTTCAAATAATAATAAGTTTTCATTTGAATGTGAAAACTGTAATTCATATTCTGATGTAAAGACTGTATTTTATAATGATAAAAAAGTAAGGTCTTTTAAAGGTTCTTGCAAAGCAATGAATTTTTATAATAAAAAAGGCGAATTAGACGGATGTATAATTAAGATAAAAAATCTGTTTAATCGTGTTTATTTTATTGTAATAAATGCAGAGAAAACTTATTTCAGATTAAGTCCTATTAAATGTTTTGATTTGATTCCTACATTGGAAAAGGATAAGAAAACAAGATGTAATTCTTTGGAGGAATTAAATATATGATTTATCATTATATCTGTACAAAATGTAAGAATAAAAAGAATGTCGAATTTCCTATGGGTACTGCACCAAAACAGATAAAATGTGATTGTGGTGAAAATATGGAACAAGATTTGATAGGTAAATTAAAAACCATTCAGACTAATCTTCCCGAAGATTACAAGGCTATGTCAGATTATCATTCAATCGATTATGGGGATGATGAGAATATGGAACAGATGCTTTCAATGTAAAAATTAACTATTTTATTTATGGCTAGATTAGAAGAAAATCTTGATTATACATTCAATTGGAAAGACCTCATTGTTGTAGATAAGTTGATGAAGAATTACATCAATGACAGAGAGATTATGTTTAATAATCTTTTTAATTCTTCTGAAAACTTTGAGAAAGAAGATATTTCACAATATATAGAATTTTTTATGGGTGCTAATGCAAGTGATATGGATATTGATGCTAAAGAAAAAACACACCATAAAAATCTTTATAATATACGTCATTTTTTACAGAGAAAATATGAGTTTTCACTTTTACCTTCATATTATGAACAAACTGATTCTATTTTATCTTGTCTTTCTTATTTTGGTGTTAATGCAGAAGAAATGACAGAATCAGACATATCTTTATTTATAGAAGATGAAAATGAATGTATATCAATGCTTAAAGGATTATGGGAACAACTGTTAAATGAAATGGCTTCATATCCTATGTTACATTTGGAAAAACTTAAAAAAACTTCAATAATGGGAAGTACAGTTTATTATGATAAAAATACTGATAAATTTGTATTGGAAAACTTTACGGAATTTTTACAGAACGTAAAGCATGATTTTCCTGATTTGTTGAAAAGATTTGACAGATTTTTAATTTTGGATAATGAATATCTGAAATTTTTAGCATGTGATGAAGAAGAACAAGGCGAAACTCAAGCGTTCTTCACCGATGATAGTATATTCTTAAAATGTCATTGTGATGATTTGAAAGATGAAAGCGAAAGATTCTTTTATAGAGAAGTTCTTTATCATGAATTCGGACATTTTATATTTGAACAGTTACCACAATATTTACAACTTTATTGGCAAGAACAATATAGTGAATGGAGAAAGAAAGGCTTGAAAATGCCAAGAGATGAAGAACGTAATTCACAATTAGAGGTATATTGTGAAGAATGTTTTGCTGATAATTGTGCAATATTCTATCTTGGTGATGAAATGTCTGATGAAGATTATATACATACTTGTAATGAAATGATTCAAGATACATTCTCGTTCATAGTAAAGAAAGCATTTGAAAAATAATTTTCCTTGACAATTCATATATAATATAATATAATTTTATAAAAGGAATTATATTATGGAATATAAAATTTATAATTGTAGTTTACAGATTTCAAAACCTCCATATAATTTAAAAGAAGCAGAAAAAGATATAAATTTATTTAAAAAATTTTGGAAAACAAACGATGTTGAATGGAGATATATAGGTTCTGTTTCATCATTAGGAATCGCTCGTAAAATGGTTGAATATAACAAAATGTATTATTCTGAAAATGGAATAATTTATTCATTGGAATGTGACCCAAGTGATGAATTTTTTTGCGAATTTGTAAAGATTGAATATGGTAATAATGTAGAATATTATGATGATTATTGTAATCATAATAATAGTAAAATTTTTAAAAGGAGATTTGTATGAATTTAAAAGAATATTATAAAGTTAGAGATTTAAATCCAAAAGAAATAAAACAAGCAATTGATGATTTTAAAAATGCAACTCCTATTTTAAGAGATGGTGAAAAAGAAGAATGGTCTGCTAGAATTGAAGATAAAATTAAAAATGCTAAAAATTTAGTATTCAAAGAATTTTATGAAGATGTTGTGGGAAGAAAATTAACCTCTTTTGAAATTAAAGATAAAATTGTTGATTTTTTAGAACCCCATATGTTTGTAGATGTTATTTATCCTATGTGGTGTAAAGACGAAGAAACTTGTATCGAAGCAATTAAACAAGGTGAATTATATTGGCTCTTTTATTTAGATGAATTTTATGTTACAGATATACAAGGATACGAAGTTAATATCGGAGATGTTTATGTTAAATTTGATACAATTAAAGGTGATATTTACGTTGTAAAATCACTCCATCGTTTAGGATATAATAAAAAAGGTGAAATTATTTCTGATAGAGATAAAACATTTATTCACATTTATAATGATTATATGAATGGAAAATTAAAATAATATGGTAACTGTATACATAAGTAGTGAAGACGGAGATGTTCATTTTTCAACAAAAAACTGTAATTCTTTTGAATTTGAAACAGTTCATGAATTATTTAAGATGAATTATCTTGAATATAATTCTAAAAGTAAAGATTGGACATATCCTATAAGACTCAATGTGTTAAACATAATTAGTTCTTTAGAAAATCACGATATTAAAACTGAAATTTCACAAGATGATATCGATGTGATAAAATTAAGTTTATATCCTCCGTCAAATGAACTTCGAAAGGTTAAATATTCTATCGATAAAGAATTGCTGGAAAAACATCCACCTTTAATTGGTCAGCCACCGCACGAAAATTATCAATTAGAATCTATTAAAAAATTCGTTACTCAAAATCGATTACTCATGAATTTGTTTCCTAGACTTGGTAAGACTTATATTTCTTCGATAGGAATTGCAAGTTTATTCAAACAAGGTGTATTAGATTGTGTATTAGCGATTATGCGACCTGAAGGATGTGGTAATTTTGCTAGAGAAATTGTATTTTTTACTGATGGGATTGTAAAAGAAGATGATGTGATTATTTTGGATAAAGATTCTCGTGATATAGAAAACTACTTTAATAAAAAAGTAATCATTTTATCATATTCAACTTGGCGATTATGTAATGATTATTATAAAAAAGTTTATAAGATTAAATCAAAAGAACCTAGAAAACCAATTATTAAATTCGATAAATGGTTTACTAATAGACTTTTGTTGTGTGATGAAGCACAAGCATTGTGTGGCGATACTCTACAGTATTGGTATACTTGGATTCATTGTAATTTCTTTGAAAGACGTTGTGTAATGTCGGGTTCGATAGGTTATTCATATGAAAAGACGTTTAATTTAGCAAAATTATTACTTCCACAAAGAATGTCTTCTATGACAAAATCTGAATGGTGGAAATATATGACAAAATCTACTTATTCAAAATATAAGCGAAATATTATTCCATCAAAACTTAAAGAATATGAAGAAAATATCTTAAATAAGATTATGATTTCATATGGCGAAAACTGTCTTAAAGTTGCCGATAATTATATTCATGATATTTGTGTTCCTATGTCAAAAAAAATGCGTGAAATCTATCAGATTGCTTCAAATGAATTTATGCTTGATGTAATGAAGCAAGGTAACGGAAAGATTACGTTAGGCAATTTTAAGAAAGAGTTTCCAACACTAAGACAGATTACAGATGACCCCTTTTTGATTAACGCTGAAGATTGGAATATGGAAAAAGATTCACCTAAAGTAGAAATATTGAAATCTATATTGGAAGATAGAATTGAAGATAAAGGAAAGAATATAATTTTATGGTGTAACAGTCCACGAACAATGCAAAAACTCGGTGAAATTTTTAAAAAGTATAATCCAATAGTAGTGAGTGGTAATGAACAACTTTGTGGAATTAAAAGAAAAGATAGAACTGATATCATCGAAAGAATTAAAACAGATGAAAATTGTAGATTGCTTATTGCTAATCAAGTTTTATCTACATCAGTGTCCTTTTGGCGATTCACTATTAACATTTATTGGTCTGTTCCTATAGACACAGATTACTATAATCAATCAATCAGGCGAATCAACGGTTCGGGTCAGAAAGAAAATATAGAAACTATGCATCTTTTATATGACCGAAGTATTGATAATTATCTCATGGAAAGTTTGTTGAATAAAAGTAAGATTAAAGAATATTTTGATAATTATGCTGATTCTGATGAAATTCCCACAGAAATATTAAAGGAAATTCTCAATCCAAAACATCAATATACAATTAGAGGAGAAATTAATAACTATTATAATAAGCATTAGTCTATATTGAATCTCGCAACATCAATATATTCTTTTGCGAGATTCAAATGTATTGATGGAGATTTAGTATGGACTTATCGCTATTGAATTTTAGACGTACCTATAAAATAGGTATAAATACGTTAGAACACATTATTAAATATTTAAACATTCAGACTATTAAAACTTATGGAAAACATGATAATGTGATTAGAGAGTGTTTGAATGAAAATCAAACAAAACAAATATTAGATTTTTATAACTCATTGGAAAATCCATTGAAATGGTCACAAGAACAAGGTTTAATTGAAGTATACGGTTCAATTGAAAATTTTAATAAAATTAAACGTAAAAAGACTCAAATAACATGTCAAGAAAGATATGGATGTGATTTTCCTACACAAGCTGATATAAGTAAAGAGCATTATAAAGAAACTTGTTTAGAAAGATATGGAGTAGATTCCGTAAATAAATGTGAATGGAAAAAAGAAAAAACTAAGAAAGTGATTCAAGAACGGTATGGATGTGATTATATTACTCAAGTTGAGGATTTCAAAAACAAATCCAAAGAAACGCAATTTGAAAAATACGGAGGATGGTATTTATCGTCAGAAGAAGGTGTTGCTAGAGTTGTGAATACTGTACGAGAAAAATATGGGGTGGATAATGTTTTTCAAAATGAAGAAATTAAAAATAAATCAAAAGAAACAATGATGAATAAATATGGATATGACCATCCATCTAAAAATAAAAATTGGAAAGATATTATAGAATCAACAAAATTAGAACATTTTGGTTCGCATGAAAATTATGTACATGAAATGATGTCTAAAGTTCAAAAAAGATATTCAATTAATGATATCGGTTTCGATTCTTCTTGGGAAGTTTGTCTTTACATCTATTTGGTAGAACATGACATAAATTTTAGATATCATGAAGATTCATTAACATATGAATTTAAAAATAAAAAGCACATATATGAGGTTGATTTTAAAATAAATGGAAAATTTTATGAAGTCAAAAATCCAACATTAATTGATTTTGATGAAAATGGGGATTATGAGTTAGTTTATTTTTATGAAACTTCATCAAATGATGATATTAAAAAATTAAAAATGAAAACCGAGTGTATGAAAAAGAATAATGTCATAATATTAAGTTTGAACGAAATGAGACCAATATTAAATTATATTGATAAAACTAGAGGTAAAAAATTTGTAGAAAATTTACGGAAGAATAGAACTATGAATATAGAATTTCATAAAACATTAGATGAAGATAATATATTTTGATAATTCCCTTGATAATTCAAAAAAAAATAACTATTATTCATATATCTTAAATAAGAATATAGGAGATTAAAATCATGAATAGATTGGTAGAGAAAAAGATAGATACTGATACACGAAAACAAGCCCTCGCAGATTATCTTAAAATCGATATTGATGAAATTGAAGATGGTTATGATGATAATCATTTTGAAATTGATAGAGATGAATGGATGGTCTTAACAGAAGATGAATCTTATGACGAATTCAAAGATTGGGAAATGTCATTAATTGATGATTTAGGAATTGAAGCATTTTCTGAAAACTTTCAGAATCATATTCTTGAAAACTGTATTGATGAATCTTGGTTTAAGGAAGTTGCAGAAGAAGAATCTCAATATTATATTGAAGAAATGGATGATGAAGAATTAATTGATTATGCACATGACCATAATATTGCAGAAGATATAGAAGATACAGAAAATCTTTCAGAAAGAGAAATTGAAAAAATTCGTGAAGAATGTGAAGAAGAATATGCACAGAATATTTTGGACCAAGGAATTTCTGGATATTTTGAAAATATGTATGGTCGTAATTGGGCAAAAGAATTAGGTGATACAATTACCAAACAGATTGATTGGGAACAAGTAATCGAAGATTTATATGATTGGGATTCTCGTGATGTTTTATGGGGTAGTATGGCAGGTTATGACGGTAAAGTTATAGAACTCGATAAAGTAGACGGCGAATGGTTATTTGCTTATCGTACAAACTAATAAATCTTTAACGGATATTAAAAATCCTAACTATTTTAATCAGTTAGGATTTTTTTTTATTTTAGGAGAAAAACATAAAATGCTTTCATTATCGAAAAAGAAATTAAATCATGAATATATCTATGTCAGAAAACAGAATAATCCTATGTTTTCATTGGAAGATTTATTGGCGAAATATAAGAAATCTAAAAATAAGATAGAAGAAATTGTTTTATTTTATACAAATATGATTAATTTTGAAAAATTCACATACATAACAAAATTACTCTGTATGCAAGATGGAAAAAAGACTGCAAGTGTCGTAAAGATTAAAAGTTATATTATTCAGATGATTACAGAAGCAGTTGAAAACTTTATAAATAATCCGTCAGATAATTCTTATGTTTCAGATTTAATATTGGTTATTGTTTCTAATTATAACGGAAAACATTATATTTCAGTATGTCCAAGATTAGATTTTATCAAATAATTCGGACTTGCTTAAAATTCTCTAAGGATTTAAAATAAGGAATGTTTTTGGAGGATTGTGCATGAAATTAAATCAAGATGAAAAATTGGTATTAGAAGAATTAAGAAATCTTAGTAAATTAAACTCAAGTGAAATAGATGATATATTAAAGGCTTTGATGATGGTTGTCTTATTAAATTTTAGTGAAAATGAAACAACTAAAATACCATATTTCGGAGAATTAAAGTTAGAATATTTAGGAGATAAAACTACATTATCAGGTCGTATGGCAGATTTGAAAGTTGATTTTATTCCTTCTCATCAGTTGGTTAAAAATATCGGTCAACTTATAGACGTTAAAAATCCAAATTGTGATATGAAAGTTACAGACATAGACTGTATAAAAGATATTATGAATGATATTACATCTAAATTAAATGAAATAATGGAAAAAGAATAGGAAAATAATTAGAAAAAGACTAGACAATATTTTCATGTTTATTTATAATTTAATAAAACATGAACGAAATATATGGGTGAACTCTAATGACAAACAACGAGGAAAATTTAAAAGTTGCGATTTTAGAAAGACAGATATTACATTGTCTTTTTGACCATAATGAACTTCTTGATAAAGAAGAAATTGATTTTTTTACATCCGCACAGGCTCAAGAATTTTATTTTGACATGCTCAATCTAAAGTCAAAAAATAAAAAAATAATTGCGGAAAATATAATCACATTAGACAATGAATATGTAAACTCCGATTTAATCCTTGCTGTTCAAGACACAGATTATGATATAGATGAATTTGAAACTTATAAAAATAAATTAAGACAGAAATCAATCATTCATGAATTAAGATATAATATTTTAGATGAACTCAATGAATCAAAAGATGATTATGATAAATTAGATTCTGTAATCGGTCTTATCGAAGACGCTAAAAGAAAGAATACTGATAATAAAACAAATTATTATACTACTCATGAACTTATTGAAGAATATAAGGTTGAAATAGGTAAACGTTCCAAAGGAATAAAAAATACAACTGGAGATTATAATTTAGATAAACTTATAAGTAATGCACAGGCGGGTATTGGTCTTATAATCGGTATGAGTGGTTCTATGAAATCTACATTTATCATTAAATTACTTCGTAACAGAATTACAAAAAGACTTCCTACTTGTGCAATTAATACTGAATTAACTCATGCTACTTATATGGATACCTTAGTATCTACAATGATTGATGAGAGTTATACTAATTTGTTGGGAAATAAGGAAGATGATTTTGTAGATTGGGATACAATTATCAGTAAATTGGATGAGTTGGAAAAAAGATATGATAGAATTAATAAGAAGTTTGCATTTTATCCTGAAAATGCAGTATCGATAAAAAAGATTGAAAATTTCTGTTTACAATGCAGAAAAGATTTTAATTTGAAAAAAGATGAATTGTTATTTTGTACCATTGACCTTTTACTGATGTTGGAAGATATGAATGTCAGTGGTTTATCAAGAGAAGACGCTATTACTCAAGGTTTGAATAAACTTAATGAAGTTGCATTGAAACATAACATATTCTTTTTAGGTACAATTCAATCAAGAAGAAAAAAAGATACGATTAAAATTGAAAAAATAGAAGATTTGGTAAAATATAAAATTGCTTTGGAAGAAATAAAATCGGCAGGGTCACTCGAAGAAAGGTCGAGAGTTATTATCGCTTTACATAATCCACATTATTTGGCAAACAGAAATCCTACTACTCCACAAATTGTCAAAGATTTGGTAGACCCTATCCTCGAATTAACTGTATTAAAAAATTCTTGGGAAGATAATTTAGGCAAAACAATATATTATTATATCGACAATGAACATAAAGATTTAATTGATTATGAGCCTGAAAACGGAGAAATTCCAAATAGTGGATTTGGTAATAATTCTGATGAAGAAAATAATAATGATGTTGTTTCAAGGCTTGAAAAAGAATTGGAAGATGATTAAAATAAAATTAATAATGGAGGAATAGTATGAGTACACCACTTATGACAGATGAAGATTTATTTGAAGATAAAAAAGAAGTTAAATCTGTTTCATTACAAGATGAAGTTAAAGAAATGGTAAAAGAAAAACCTGTAAATACAGTTGAAGATTCTGTTGATGTTAAACCTTTAAATAAAGAAATAATCGAAGAAACAGAAAAAGAAATCAAAGAAGATATACCTTCAAATTATATTGAAATCAATCTTGTTTCAAACGGAAGAATAAAAGATACTCCTACAAAATTACATTTCCGTTGTTATTCTGCAAGTGATGCTTTGGATTTGAATGTAGATGATGATGAAAAGACAAAAGCGATTGTTAAAGTCCTAACAAGATTAAATTATGAACATTTTGATATTGGTGAACTTACAATTCAAGATGTTTTGTTTATTTTATATAAGTTGCATTGTACATTTGTTTCACCTAAAATTACAAGAAAAGTTTATATAGATGATACTATTAAAGATGATGAATTATTGAATGCAGATGATAATATTGAAGAAGTAGATATTCCTGCAACATCTATGGTTTATGCTTATCTTGGCAAAGATTATGATGATAATGATTTACCACAGAAAATCAAAGTACCATTCACAATTAAAGATACTGTAACAAATGATTCAGCATCTTTCAGATTTACAACATTGAATGATATAATCAGAGCAGAAAAATACTGTAATAATTATTATAAGGAAGAATGGATAAAATTTGGTGAAATTCGTAATACTTTGAATAGAATCGAAAACATTAAAAATGAAGGAAGGAGAGATGAAGAATTAGATAAATATCTGATTGAAAATGAAGAATACGCTACTGAATATTATCATTTCAGAAATGAATACAGTAATATGATTGCAAAGATTATTGAAGCGTCTAGTATTGTATCTTTTAACGGTAAAGAAATTACTGAACTTGATGAAAAATGGGATATTTATAATAACAAATTACCAATATCGGTATGGGATAATTATATCAAGGTTGTAAATGATTATCCTTTTGGACTTAAAGATGATATCGATGTTTTTGTACCTTCGTTGAATAAAGTTGTTCACAGGAGGGTAGGGTTTCAATTCGATGACTACATACACATTAATAACTCGCAAATCATTAACAGATGTATTGTCGAGTTTGATTAAGTTTGGATTTGGAAGTTATAATGAATTAATGGATATGTCATTAGAAAGATTATTGACGTTCTATTATTGGTATATGGATGATTATAAAAAGGAAATGGAAAATAAAATAAAATATGATGTTGCTTTATTAAAAGCGGGTTGTCCTTTATTTAGAAGAAAAAAATAAAAAAAATCCCCTAGATTAGTCTAGGGGATTTTTAATAATCCGAAGTTTTTAGATTATAATTTTGAATAGTCGATTGTTACTGATACTGTTTTACTATTATTATCCAAATTAACTGTTATAGCGTTTGTATTTGGATTTTCATAAAGTGTAATTTTATCATTTTCAAGATTAAAAATTACTTTTTGTGTATTTTCATTAGCAACATACTGTAAGTATAAAGATGCTTTTCCAATAGATTTTTTGCTTTCAACTTTCTTTATTTTAACTAAAGAGTTTTCAACAAAATCAAACTTTATGCTATCATCGTAACTTTTCAGAATTTTAGTATCAGTTTTATATTTGTTTTTTCCAGTGATAGAAAATGTAAAACCTTCGATTTTATCAGTAGTTGTTTCACCACCGTTTCCACTTTCACCATTACCATTAGGATTAGTAATTTCACTATTTTCACCTTCGTTTGAAGTATCAACAGTAGGCATACAAGACATTAAACCAAAACTCATAATCATAACTCCGAATAAGATAGTAATTAATTTTTTCATAGTTTTGTTCCTCCGAACTATTAAGATTTGGGAACTTTCTGTTCCCCTTACATTTATAATATTAACATATTATTGAAAAAATGTCAAGTAAAATTATTAAATTTATTAAAAAATTTGCAAAATTTCATATATTTTTATATAAAATTCATAACTATTTTAAAATAATATATGATTTTTTAATCAAACGAGGATATAAATATGTCAAATGATAATAGAGGTGCTGTTGGTATGTCGAATTCAGATACAATAAATGGTGTAACAAAACCTAACGGAAGACAATCGCAATCTCGATATGGAGGAATAGATACTACCACTCTCATAAATATAGAAAAAGCATATAACAATTTAACTAAACATATAAAGGAAAGTAACAAGACAACTAAAGGATTCGAAGAACTTATAGAAAAACAAGCCAATGCTCAAGCAAAACGTATTAAAGATGAAAAAGATAGAGAAGAACAACAAAAGAAACAAATAAAAGAATTAACTGAAAAATATGGTGAAAATTCTAAAGAACTCAAAGCACTAAATCAACGTTTCAAACGAGAAAATAAAAAAGCAAAAGATTCTCGATTGGAAGAAGAAAAGAAAGAAAGAATTGATATATTAAAACAGTCTTTTAAAAATTATACAAAAGATAATCAAATGCAAGTTTTTGATAATAAGTATGCTAAAAGTAAAGGTAATGATTTTGCAAACATAAATAATGAATATTATAATCAGTTGGAAAAATTAAAGATAAGTGGTCTTGAAACATTTGGTGCTAGATTTGAAGATAGTGAAGAATTCAAAAAAGCATTGGTAAATCTTAATAAAGATTTTCATCAACAATATATTGATATTCAAGAAGATTATAAAAAACAAATGAAAGAAGAATGGAAAGAAAATCATAAAATTCTTTCTTCTGTACAAGAAGGTATTAAAGATACATTCGAAAGAAATAAAGAATCTTTACAAGGATTACTCGGTCCATTTAATTTAATCATTTCACCTTTACAAGAATTCTTTGGTGGATTTGGTAAATTGTTTGGAGGTATTAAATCTATATTTGGAAAATTTAAGAAAAAACCAACTGCAAATGATGTTCTCAAGGCAGGTCCTTTCGGTGTAGGTTCATTATATATAGCCAACACAATAAAAGAATGTTTAGGTATAGAAGGTGGAGAAAAGAAAGGTTTATTTGATTCATTAAAAGAAAAGATTGTAGATAAAATAAAAGGTGGAAAAAATTTATTAGATAAAGGTAAAGGTCTAGTACAGAAAGGTGGAAAAGCAGGAAAAGGATTATTAAAAGGACTTAAAGGTGCGGGTGGAAAATTAATAGCGGGTAATGCTAAAGTTATGGCTTCGGGTGCGTGGAAAGCATTTAGCAAAGTTGCAGGACCGACTGCAATTATTGCTGGGTCTTTAATGATGGCTAAAGATGGAATTCAAGGTTATATGAAATCTGCTGAATGGGGAACATCGAAATTAAGTTCAAGTATAGGTGGTGCTTTGGGTGGAACAAAAAGTGGTTGGGAGGGTGCTAAAGGAAATATGGGTAAATATGCCGCAATTGGTGCAGGGGTCGGAACTGCATTCGGACCTTTAGGTACTTTAGTTGGTGCGGGTGTTGGTGCAGTTGTTGGTGGAATTACTGGTGCTATTGGTGGTGAACGAATGGCAAAAGGCATGGATAAAATGGGAAATTGGTTTAAGGAAGGTTGGGGTAAAATTACTGAAAACTGTAAAGAAGCATGGGGTAAATTCAAAGACGGTGTTTCTGCAGGTTGGAATAAATTAAAGGAAGGTACTAAAGAAGCATGGACTAAAACCACAGAAGTTATGGGTAAGGCTAAAGATAAAGTAACAGAAGTTGCTAAAACCGCTTGGGATAGAGTAAAAGATAATGCTCAAAAGAAAATAGATTTAGGAAAGAAAATATTCGAACAGTCAAATAAAATATTTAATGAGAGTAAAAAAATATTAACCGATTCAAGTAAAGGTGCTTCATTCAAGAATAACGTACTCAACTTTACTAAGTATATTTTTGGTGGACTTAAAAAGAACATTAATAAAGTTTTCAAGAGTGGTAATACAACTAAAATATTAAAGGCTAATCTCGTAAGTCCTATTGAAAAGGTATTCGGTTCAGTTAAAAACTTCTTCACTAATATTTTTGGTGGTGCAAGTAAATCTGCACAGGAAAATGTAACAGATGTAAATGATGCTATTATTCGTACAGACGGAAGTGTAATTAAGACTAATCCTCAAGATACTTTAATCGCATTAAAAGATATTGATACTTCAATGAACGCAGTAAAATCAGAAACGAATAAATCTTTGAATAATTCATTAAATGAAGTTACCGATAATAGAACAAATAATAGCAGTGATATAGTTGATAAAATGGCTACTATTATTGATATACTGTCAAAGATATTATCTAAAGATGTTCAGACAGTAAACCCACCTCAAACTAGATATGATTTAGATTTGATTATGAGTGGAGGTATGATTTAATGGCAAATGCAAATACTGTACCTTATGGATTAATAGGTAATATACCTAGCACAAGATTACTCAAAGTATATGAACATGGAAAAAGTACTTCACTTGCTGATTTATTTGTAGATGATGAAGTATCAATTAAAGCAAGTTCAAAATTTGGTCAGTTATGGGAAGCACAACCAAGTAATATTATGAATTTATTATCAGGAAGTTTTGGATTTCCTAGTGGTCAGTTTGCATTACAAGGTGCCCAAGTGTGGCAAAGTACAGAACCTTTATCATTCAATATAACAGGTCATTTATATGCAGATAAAAGTGCGTATGAAGATATTATTTTAAAAACAGAAGCCTTGATGAGTTGTGTTTTACCAACTTATTCTGGTGGTAATAAAATGTTATGTGAAGCAAATGAATTCTTGGAATCCAAGATGAATTTACAATTAAAGACATTGATACCCCCTGGCCCCAACATTCAAACTTTACTTAATGCTATGAGTGCAAATGGTTCTTCAAGTCAAGTGAAAGGTACTTATGATGTAAAAATAGGATGTTTTACATTTACAAATGTTATAATGACTAGTGTTCAACCAACATTCTCTAAAATGCCGACAATTGCTTCATATAAATCGAGAACAAGTATACCTTGTCCTATTAAGGCAGATATTGATTTAGAGTTTGTTACTATGGAAGTTGCAACAACAGATATGATTAATATGATAGCATAAAAGAGGTAAAATTATGGCATATAAAACAAAATATCAATTAATGGATTCTTCAATCGTTACAGATGAAAATGGAAATAATTATCCAGATTTGGCTACATTTCCTTTATCATATTTAAGATTGAGTGCTAAACCGAGTACATATAAACTTACACAGAATAATCTTTATAGATTTTTTGATTTAACTCATGAGTACTATAATGATTTTAATTTTTATGATTATATTACTTTATGGTTGAATGATATTACAGATATATCAAATGAAGAAAATTTTCAAAAAGAAATAAAATTTTTCGGAAAAAATGATTTAGATTCTTGGTATCAAGAATATTTAAGGGAAGAATAATATGGCAAACAAAAAGGAAGATAATGCTTTATTCAGAGCAAACATCTCAATGAAAATAAATGATGTTCTATCAGAACTTTCTCCTTCATCATATACAATAACAGAGTATGATTCTATTTATTCATTTTATCCAAAAATAAAAATGATGATTTCTGATTATGAAGGTGTAATGAATGAATATCTTGCATTTATCAACGGTACAAAAATAGATATAAATTTTGGTGCAACTGAAAGTACAAGTTATAGTTGTCCTTTTACTGTAGTTAAAGACGCAACTCCACAACAGAAAAATGCTGGTGGTACTGGTGGAGATGTTGAGATAGAAATGATACATCATTATTTTTATACTCAAGAAAAGAAATGTAAGGCTTATCAATCTAATATTTCAGATATAATTAAAACAATGATTAGAAATTACAAATTTGCGTCTACCGATATCGAAGAAACTTATAACAGAGGATTATGGTATCAACCTTTTATTAATGATTCTGAATTTATCAATGAATATCTTTTACCTTTTGCATATTCTAATTCTGCAACAAATACACCGTTTTATTGTTTTATTGATTCTAATAATGTGTTTCATTTTAAGAGTTTTTATTCCATGTTTAATCAGAAACCGTTAAAAAAGTTTGAATATTCCACAGAACCTAACAGAATTGTAGCAGATGAAAATTCATTTTCTACCATTAATTTTGCTCAACTTGAAATGAGTAAGATAAGACCGTTTTTTAGTGGAGAATATTATGATTATGACAAAGACGGAAATTATGAATCTAAAAATGATACTTTATTAGATTACATGAAAACTAACGGTAAATATCCTGTAAACGGAAATTCATCATTGATAACAAGTGTAGTTCCTTTATATGATTATGACATTAAAACGGATGATACTAAAAATAACAATAAAGGTTATATGATGAATTTACATAAAGAATGTGTATTACCTGATAAAGTTATAATCAATACTGTTTTGGATAAAAAGTTGGTATGTGGTAATTTAGTAAATATATCACTTCCTATGATTGATTCAAATTCAAGTACAAACAAGTCTTTAAGAAATAGCGGTATATATTTAATAGAATCATCATATCATATATGGACTAATTCGAGTGCTAAAACTATGCTTGTTTGTGCAAAACAGAATGTAAATCTCAATTCAGATTACAGAAATAAAAATCGTCTGTTTCAAAATTAAAGAACGTTGGTGATTATTACTTTAGTATTTACACCAATCTGTAAATCTATATTATATGCAACTAAAGAAATTATCCATCTTTCATTTTCATAATCACCTTTAACATCAACTAAAACTGGTGTTAAAGGTGGGTCAAAATCTTCTTTTAATCCGCTTATGATTATTTCTCTCATACGGTTTGCTTGTTCATCATCCATCATTTTTCCTAAAAATTGATAAAGAATTCCACCACCATTAGAACGGATTTTTTCATTAGGTTTACATCCTAACCAAATTTTTACGGCTTGAGAAAGAGCGTCTGAATTTGTTAAAGTAACAAGAGAACCGTCTTTATTTAATTTTTTATAATATGAGAAATCGTAATATACTATTTCTTTGTTATCATTTACATATGCTTCCATAAATAAAATAGTTAGAATAACTATTTTCATATAAATGATTATTGAATTTTAAGAGGTTTTGAAAAATATGGCGAAAATAAGTTTTGATTATCAGTCAATTAAAGATAGAATTTTACAGATACTTTCTTCCAAATCTGAATGGGCAAGTTTTTTAGGTTATGGTGCTATAGATAACGTTATTTCTTCAATTGCTAATGAAATGGCATATCAAGTTCAATATTCAGAATATAATGCTTTAGAAAATTATTGGAATCTTGCAAGAAATAAATCATCCTTACTTCAAATGGCTCCAATGCACGGCTATATTGTTCCAAGAAAACAGGCGTCTAGTGGTACGGTTAGAATATCTGCTTCCGAAACTTTTGATACTCCATATGGTAATGATATAAACATTCCTAAATTTTTCCAAATGTCTGGAAACGATATTTATGTATGCACTGATACAAATTATACACTTACTTCTGATGAAAGTTATATTGATGTTAGATGTGTTCAAGGTGATGTAAAAAGTCTTAAATTTATCGCAGAAGGTATTCTGTATGAAGAAAAGATAATTTATGACGATTCAATTGATAACTCATTCTTTGTATTAACAGTAAATGGAATAGAATGGAAATATGTAGACAGTCTTTTCTTACATGAAAATGATGAAAAAGTATATCAGATTAGAACTCTACCTTCTTTCAAGGGAATACAAATTCAATTCGGAAATAATATTTATGGAAAGAAACTTGAAAAAGATGATATTGTAGAATTCAAATATATTTCTACTTTGGGTGATAAAGGTAATATTTTTGCTTCCGATATAATTGATACAATAGAATCTCAAGCGTTTGATGTAAATAATAATCCTGTAAATTTATATTGTAGAAACACAACGATGTTTGTAGGTGGAAAAGATTCGGTTGGTATAGAAGAAATTAGGGAAGTTTCTCCAAAAATATATCAGACTGGCGATAGAGTTTCATCAAGAGATGATTATTATGCAGTATTAAAAAATTTTAACTTTTTAAGTAAAGTATCAGTATGGGGTGCATATGAAACATTAAAAGACCAACATAAAGATGTATGGGAATTCTTACCGTCAGAAGAAAATGTAATACATCTTGCATTATTTGATTCTGCATATCAGAACATCAGTACTGAACAGAAAACACAGATTATAGAATCTCTTTATCCAAAAATAGACCCTACTGACATTATTTTATTTGAAGAATGTCATATGATACCAATGGTATTTATCATAGACGCTACAATCATAAACACTTCATATACTACAGTTGAGGTAGAATCCAACATTAAAGAAAATCTTAATAATATGTATGGTAAAGAAGTAATGGATTTTGGAGAATCTGTTTATGATTCTGATTATGTAAGATTAATTGATGAAACAAAAGGTATAGACAACCATTTAACTCAAATCCAATTATACGAAGAAGGTAAAATATTTACTTCTGCTTATAATGGAAGTTTTGAATTACCTATTTACCCTGTTGATTATGAATCGGTAAGAATTTATTTTAAGGATACTTCTGATGATAATGCAAAATATGAATTATTGGCAACTTGTGATTCAAACGGTAATATTGTAGGAGAGGGTATATACATTACGACAGATTCATCATTGGACTTGAATACAGGTAAAGGAAATCTTTATGTAACTGGTTTGACAGGAGATTATCATAATTATATGATTAAAATAACTTATCAATATATCAGTGATAACCTTATGAATACTAGCAGAAGTAATCTGTTATATTACGATAACGCAGAAATAACATTGAAATATAAATAGGAGTAATTTATGTCGCAAGAATCAATTAACAAGGCTCTCCAAAAAACATTACTTTCGCCTTTGACATATGATGAATTATGGTCTCAATTCTTGGAAAGTATTTCTTATGAACTACAAAACATGCGAGATAAATATGGATTAATTAAAACAACTTGGGATATAAATTATAATAATAAAGACAATCTTATAAGGATTTCAGAATCATTTGGATATACACCAAATTTAATAATAAATAATACATTCTCAATGACAAAAAAGGAAATAGAATTAATTCCTTATAGAATTCGTAAAAAGACAACTAGAAACGGATATTATTTTATTTTCAAACAGAATGACTTAAACTGTAACATATTCAATTATTATTGGAGTGGTGAAAAGTTTGTAAAAACTATTGATTTAGATAAAACTATGGAAAATTTGCAAAATGCAGTTCCTTATTTACCATTTAATGGAATTGTTCCAGTAAAAAACTACTCAACTACAATTACATCGGAATTACCAATTCTTGATTATTTTGATATAAACGGTGAAATTCAGTATGATAATAATAACGTAAGAATATACTCTTTAGACCAAAAAAGTTTCAATCCGTTCTGGCGATTAGATAAAAGTTATATGAGAATTCCTACAAAACATTTAGGAATTGATTATATACCTCAAACTTATAAATCAACATACATTGTTACTTTAGGATTTGGCGATTTAAATAAATCAGAATACGGTACTGTTATTCCACAGACTGATACATATATACACAATTCAATTAAAGTTTTCGTAAATACTCAAGATTTGAATGTTCAATTCATTGATATTGATGATAAAGAATACATGTATGATGATGAAGATATTATTTCACAAGATTCATATTATGATAATTCTACAGGTGAATTAAAATTAATTTTTAATGAAATACCTGAAAATTTGGAAATCAGTATTTCTTATGATTTGAATCTGATGTTCACAAAAGATTATTATTATTATCTTGAACAGGGAACTGAATATACAAGAAGATGTCCTATTGTTCCACATATAGGATTATTTTTGACCACAATAATTTCTCAAGCAAAAGGTACAGATTATTATAAACCTAACACTAATGGGTATACTATTGAAGATTTAAAATTGAAAGCACAAACCACTTCATCTTTTAACAGAATGATTTTTGTTACTGAACAGATGAAGTTGGATAATGCAACGGATGAAGACGGAAATCCTAATGGTAAATCTAATTATATATTGGATGATACAATTCGATGGCATTTGGATTCAGACGCTTCTTCATCAACTGATATTTCTGATAAAATCAAATATATTGCTTGTGGTAACGGTGCATTACCTATGATTAATAATGCAAATTATGAAATGTTTAATCTGAATTATGTTTTGTATTATTATAATTTTAATACTGATGATGATTTAGATATAATTAGAGATATATCTTATAACACGATAAATCTTGATGTTGAAGGTAATACAGTTAAGGTAAAAGGTATCATAAATAAATCTCTTGATTTTGACGGTTCGGTTTATTGTCATTCTGATTCTCAAGTTGCAATAAATAACGGAAACTATACTTTCGGTATGTGGTTTAATGCTAACAAAGAACCTTCTACTTCTACAGAAGTATTATTTGATAATTTTATGACGATTGCATACGATTATGAAAATGAAAAAATCATAATTGAATCTCAAGAATTTGACTGTTCAAGAAATGCAGACCATTTCTTATGTCTGCTTATAAACTCTGTTACTTCTAAAATGTCAGTTTATGTTGATTGTGTTTTATTGGGAGAATTTACTTTCATAATCAGTGTATCAAGTTCATATTATCTTTATGTTGGATGTGATGAGAATTATGAAAATAAATTTTATGGAATCATAGATAATTTGTGGCTTATTTTGAACAATATAAATCTTTCTCAAATGCAGTATATTTACAACAATAAAATCAGTTTAATTTCTCATATGGGTAACAGAATTGCATATTATAAACTTTTAACTGATGAAATTTATAATACAGACGATTATCTTATGGTTTTATCTTATGTTAAAGGTATGGATGTTAATAATGAAAATTACAGAATTGTAAATGATGACCCCGTAATAAATTCAAGAACAAAAATATATCCTATAATTGATTCATATTTCTCTATTGATTATAAAAACTCTGTCAATGAAGATGTAAAGATAGAATGTAATGAAAAAGGACAATTCTATAGAACAGATACTAACGAAAGTATTTCTGGTAGTATTAATTTTGAAACTGGTGAATGGACTATGAACAGAGATACTATTAAATCTGTTTCACAGAAAGTAATTCATAAACCAACTAGAACACCTTATGAATATGGTTATAAAGTAACTAGAGGTGATGTTTCGGATTGGTATTATCAGTATGATATTTATGGAGACCCTACACAATATCTTCCATATAAAATTACATATGATGAAATGGATTTAAGTCAATCTACATTAGAAAGTAAGATTATGAAATATAATATTCCAAGTGGCGCTGTTGGAGTAACCACATATCTTTATTCTACCGATGAAGAAAACTTCTATTTTATAGAAAATAATATAAGACGAGATGTTAAAGGATATTATATTAACTCTGATAATGATGAAACGATATTGTACTCAAGAAAAGATGCTGGTGCAGACACATATTCTCTTTATGTAACAATGAATGATTTGATGAATAATACTTCTGCTAAATGGGGTGCATATTTTGATATGGGTGAAAGTAGCAGTACGACATATTATTCAAAAAATGGTGGTCAAGACGCTTATCTTGATGTTAAACTTTCTGCCGAAAATAAGATAACTAAAGTTACAACATCAAATGGAAAAGGTTATATATTAGGTCCTTATGAAACATTAGATGAAGATACAGTTGTATACAATAGTTTATTATTTAATGAAGTATTATCTCATCCAAATGAAGTTCCGACATTATCAGAATTTGTTCCAAAAGAATTATCAGTTACAAAAACTGAAACTAATTTGGATGTAACCTTAGTTGAAACTGTAGAAAAATATAGTTTTGTTTACTCAATCTTATATATTGAAAGATTTGATGAAATCATCACTAGAGTAGTAAGCAGTACAAATCCTAACATTGAAATTGTAAAAGATACAATTACATTCAACTATTGGATTTATAATGAACTTGGTATCTATACTAAATGTACTGGTACTGTATTAGGTGAAGGTATTATTAGTGGACCGAATATTTTAAGTGGTGGATTTGATTACACTACTAATACGTTGAGTGTAGTATTCATAAATCCTGTAAGCAGTGATATTCTTGTATCGTTTGAATATTATTACAGTTTGGATATCAATACTGAATATCCTTTATTATTGAATTACAAGATAAAGAATTCTACAAAGATAAATGAAATTGGTCTTGAAGATGAAAATCATGAATTAATGGCTTATATGACTTTTCCTGATGTAGAATTTAATTCGATTGATGATAATATTTCTGTTATGTTTGTAATCAATAAACAAAATTAATATTTTAACTTGACAAATCTTATATTATACTTTAATATTCTCATATATGAATATGGAGGAATAATATGACATTTTTCGAAGCATTACCACAGGACATCACAGACGCAATTTATGATTATTGTAAAGACGATGAGTGTATGAATGATGCTTGTTTAAGGGCATTGAGAAATGAACTTGGACTTACATCAGATGAAGCAAATAGACATTCTCATGATTGTCCAAGATGTGATAAATATGTCGCACTTAGTGATAAATATGCTGTACTTAAAATGAAAGTTGCGAAATTAGAAAAACTGATTTTAGAGATGAAACGAGATGTAAAAGAAAACTTTGAATCTGATTTTAATATTTTAGTTGATGGATTGTTGAAAAAGTGGGAGATGTAAAAATATGAAAGTTAAAATTTTATATGATGCTTTTACACAAAATTTAGAAGATAAAGTAAATAAGTTTATAAAAGATAAAAAGATTATAAATATTTCTTTTAGTGATAATGATAATGGGTTTTTGGCATATATTCAATATGAGGAATAAAATATGACAATTATAAATGGTGAAAAGGTTAATCTTAATGGATTAACGATAACTTCTGAAAAGTTCGGAGATAAGACAACATTTAGTGTTGGACTTAGTTCTGGTAAATGTTCAAAAAGAAAATTTCGTAAGGTTTCTAAGGTTATAAATATTCTTTCTGAATTAGTTAGAAATTGTGCATTTAGTACAGATAATTCTGTTAAACCTTATGCACTTACTGTAAAGACGGGAGAATAAGAATTATGGGAAGGGATTTTTCAATAGGTTATTCAGATAGCACTTGTAAAGGTGTATCTCATATAATGTTCGATATGGTTAAAGTTGTTTCACAAATTAAAGATGGTACTGATATAGACAATATTCCTTATGAAGATAAACATATTTCAATTGAACAGTTGGCTATAATTATTCAAAGTTTGAAAAATGATTTGACCACAGTTTATTACAATAATGACTTTAAAACAGAGTTTGTAGAAGGTTATAAATTTTACGAAGATGATACTTTTGAAAAAGTGTATAAAAATTGTGAAACTGCTTGTGATTTATTTGTTGACGCTTTGGTAGATTCTATCTTGAATAAAGAAGATAAAGTTTATTGGGATTATGCATAAGGAATAAATATGACTTATATGGATTTTGAAAAAGAATATATTAAAGACCGCCCAATTGAACCTTATTCGGAAAATGAAGATGCTTCTGATTGGGCAAATCTTACTCGTTATGCAGAAGATAATTTGCAGAGAGCGTTTAATCTTGGATATTGTGAATGTTTTCATAAAGCAAAAGATATTATAGAAAAATTATTGGTATTTATTCCTAATAAAAAAGAATATTTTCAACAAGCATCTGATGATATTAGATTGATTGCTGAAAAGTTTATCAAGAGAGGATAAAGAATGAAATGTAAAGATTGTATTGTTTTACCAATTTATGATTATCAAGAGAATTGTAAATTATGTGGTTTGTTTGGTTGGGATAATAATGATGAGCATTTCAAAGTTTATGGTGACGGAGAAGATGGTTGTATTCATAGAAAAACAACCATTGAAAAGTGGTACAATGAAGAATGCAAAAGATTAAGGAGTGGTAGATTATAATGGAAGAAAATACATTTTATATTTATGTTATAAAAAATAACAAAGGTAGATTTGTGTCTAATCTTACGAATCCTAGACATAAATATTTTGATAAATTACAAGAAAGTACGAAGTTGAAGGCAAAATCTACTAATTGTAAAATATATAAAGTAAAGTGTGAGATTGTGGAAGAAATTAAGGAATAAATATGTTTGAGATTGAGATGTTTTGCACAGAATGTAAAAGAATTATAAAGTCTACCGATGTGCATATAAATTGTGGTATCATAAGGAAACGTAAGCACCTTTGTATTTGTAATGATTGTTTTAATAACTATGCAGTATTAGACATAAATAATCACCCTCGACACAGAATTGAACATTTTTCAGAATATTCAAAGGAACGAGGATATTTATAACAAGGAGTAAACTATAATGGAAGAATGGCATAATTTGAATGAGAATTATAAAGATTTACCAAGCGAAGGTGAATGGGTAGAGGGTTTGTACCTTTGGTATTATAAGGGTGAGCCTAAATGGGATGTTTTCAAAGTTCGTTGGTATCACGAAATTGGTGAGTTAGACGAAAAATTAGTTCGTTGGTACGGTAATGATGAATATAATACATATGACCGTGATTATTGGAACAAGGTAGATGAACCTGATTATTGGAGAAAGATAACCTTACCTACGAGGAATGAACATGACAGAAATTACTGAAAAAGAACAAAAGATAATGTTTCATACACTTGGGTATGATTATCAGCCAAGATGGAATGATGATAAAGGTGGTTATCGAAATTGGTTTGGCGTATATCCTAGTGAAGATAATGGAGATTATATAGCAATTAAATCTCTTGTCGAAAAAGGATATATGCAAAAAGACGGAATGACTGATTGGAACGAAGAAATTTATTCTGTAACAGACATTGGAAAAGATTATGTAGTTGATTTATGGCTCAAGAAAAAGAAAGAAGTCAAACCAAGCAGAAGCAAGAGAAGATATCAAGCATATCTCGATTGGAGCGAATGTTGGAACGGTTCTTTTAAGGATTTTCTTGATTGGCTAAAGATTACAGAAAAGAAAGAGTTATTCTGCGAAGATGAATGTGAAGTAATTAGAGAATATAAAAAGAGGTGGCAGATATGAGTGAATTAAGATATTCTGATTTAGACACGAGTAAATTAATCGTTATGCCGATGGGAAAAATTAAAAGAAAATGTCTTTGTTGCGGTAAAGAAATGGAACTAGAATGGTATATGGAACAAGAGTTTTGCGATAGATGCTTTATTATTGTTTGCCGAGAAGTATATAATAAGGCGAATGACGGAATGACCGTTGAAGAAGTTAAAGAACGAATTAGGAGAAATATCGAAAATGACTGAAGAAAAATACAATGAAATATATCAAAAATTAAAGAAAGAAAATCCTTGTATATTTTGTGTTCAATATGACAGTAGATGTAGACTTCCTTGCAATGAAGGAACTTATTTGAAAAATTGTAGTGCCGATTCATTAAAGATGTATTATGAGAAATCTTATTCTGAAATATATAATTATGTTTATAGAATTTATGTGCAAGAACTCGAACAAGAAAATGTGGAATTAAAAAATAATATTCAAGAACTTAATCGAGAAAATGGTAAATTAGAAGGATTTCTTGAAGATGAAAAGATGGAATATTATGAACTTGAAAATTTCAAAAACAACGAGATTAAAGAATTAAAAGATAAAACAAAGAAAATTATAAAAGAACTTATGTATTTTTGTGAGGATTATACAACTATAGGAATACCTGAAGAAAATAGGTCTATAAATTCAAAGAAGGTTTATAAACAGGCAGAAGATTTTTTGAAGGAGTTAGAAAATGACTAAAGAAGAATTCGCTGAAAGATATAAAGTAATTGATATTGAGAAACAAGGAAACATTCTTGTTGTTAGATTGTATATAAACGAAAATAGAGATGATAAAACATATTTTGTTCGTTTGATTTTTGCGGATAATAAATTGTTTTATAGTGGCGATATGGGAACTTATGTTTTTGGAAGAGATATTTGTCATATTTTTACATTCTTCAAAGGTGACCATATTAACGAAGGCTATTGGAGTGGAAAATGTGAAGCAAGTTCTTATCCGATTTATCCTAGTGAAGTGGATGAAGAAAAAGTCGAAGAATTAGTTAAAGAGTATGTATGTGACTTGTATAGAGTTGAAAACTATGATGAACTCGATGAAGAAATTAAAGATGTAATTGAAGATAAATTCCGATTTGGAATAGAATCTAATGAATACCGAGCGTATGATGAAATATATGAATTTTTGAAGGAAGAATTTGATAGTTCAAATTTGAACGAAAGTGTTTCATGTATTATTGATAGTGCAAAATCAATTTCTCCAAATTATGTGTACTCTTGTGAATTGATTCAGTGGGTGGAAAATAATCTTGAAGATTGGTGTAAGGAAAGAAATATCGATTATGAAGAATTGCTTAATCAGAGGTGATTTATGAACAATAAAACAGTAAAAGAATTTTTAGACATGACTGATTTTTCCGATATAGATGAAGTGGAGATTTTTGATATTGAGGAAGGAACAACTTATGAATATGATGTGGTTGAAGGTGAAGTGAGTAAATGGTGTGTTCATGATTTTGGCAACATTAAAGTTACTTATTTTGAAATTTATGAATATGAAGAAAGAAATATTTTGTGCATTAGTATTTATGGATAGAAGGTAATTTATGAAACTTAAAACTGTAGAAATTGAAGATGATGATTGGATAGAATGTTATCATGTATTTATTAATTGTCCTTATTGCGGAGAATCAATTGAAGTTATTGAACAAGATTGGTATAATGAAACCGAGAAATGTAAATGCAATAAATGTGGAAAAACATTCAGACTGAAAACTAATAATTTTATAGGAGTTATTTAATGAAAGGATTAGAAATTGCTTGTGTTGTTATCGGATTTATATGTATCATTTTGAACATTAATTTTAAGGCAGAAGGAAAAACTGCTATAATTTGTGTCTTGATTTCAAAAGTAATACTTAATTTGATTTTTGGTGCAATGGTTCTTTTGCCTTTATATTTTAATTATTGGAAATAAATATGAATAAAGAATATAAAATTTGGTTAAAAACTGTAAAGATTGAATCTAAACCAAGAACGATTTATACTGCAACTTATGAAAATAAGGAAGTTCGTGTATATTCTATAGATGATAGCAAAATTTGTATAGATTGGTATATTAATGGGAAATTAATTGAAAAGGCAAAATTTCCTAAAGAAATTATTACAGAAATGGAATTATTTTTTCAAACAATTTATGCTAAATGTATAGACAAACATTTGATGTATAGGATAATAAATACAATGGGGAGATATTTGCCTTATATTGAAGAAGGAGATTTATTTGATGAAATATGAAGATAAAACTACAAAAGAAGACGAAGAAAATAGAATCATCAGAATTGATGTGACTGCTGAAAATTGGGAAGAAAATGAACTTCTTGCTAAAGGTATGGGAATTGAAATAGATGAACCTAAATATGTGGAATGCGTGATTGATTTGAAAAAGGAGGAATAAAAAAAATATGAATGAAGTAAATGATGTAAGAAGTTATAACATTGGCAGTAGTGAATATTCACACGGTCATAAATGGCAAGTATGGGATATATGGATTAAATTTAAAATTAATAATGGTTTTGATGCCGATTTGGTTAAGAGAGTATGTCGGATTAAGAAAACAGACGGAAGACTTCTTGATTTGAAAAAAATTCGTCATGTGTGTTTAGAGAGAATTCGACAGTTCCAAAATGGCGAGAATGTTTTTCCTATTGTTTGTGAAGAACCAAAAGATGTTACTTTTGAAGAAATGATTGCTGATTATAATTTAACTGATGATGATAAAATTATTTTGAGTAGAATTCTTTATCCTAACACAAGTAATCGTATTTCAGATTATCAGATGATAATTGAAATTTGCGACAAGAGAATTCGTGAGTTGGAAAAGGAAGAAAAAATAAATTAAGTCTTGAAAAATAATTCATAAAATAATATCCTTGTCTTAGAATAAAACAGACAAGGATATTTTTATGATAAAGTTAAATGAAATTGATTTGGATAAGACGCTGATTTGTAGTCATTTGGACCTTGATGGTTCTTTGCCGATAATTCTTAATAAATTTTTTCAAATAAATTATGCAAAAGAAGTAATGAGCAATTATGGAGAAGATGCTGAAAATTCCGATTTATCTAGCGGATTGTATAATACGGTAATTTATACAGATTTTACACCTAATGATAGAGCAAGAGAAATCATTAAAGAAAAGAATATGAAGTGTCTTATTATAGACCATCATGAAAGTGTAAAAGAATCTATGGAAGAATTTTGTAACGATTATCCTAATGCAGAATACATTTTTGATGTTACTAAATGTGGAACAAAATTATATTATGAATGGTTACTTTCTCAAGGATATAAAGGAAATAAAGTTTCTGATTATATTGTTGAATTGACGGATACTTATGATTTGTTTAAGAAAGATTCTTCTTTATTTAGCGAAGCCGATAAATTAAACAGACTACTTTATTCATCTGCAAAGTGGTATATATTGAGGTCTAATCCGACCGATAGAATTTCTGCATACGAAACTTTTATTAATTCTATGGTGTGGAAAATGCAAAATATGAATGAGTTTAAGTTTGTTTCATGGGAAATGGAAAAAATACAAGGTGATATAAATAAGGAAAATGAAATATTTGAAAGTTTAATAAAGAACGCACCGAAAGAAATATCAACTAGAAAAGATGAACGAGGAAAATATTTCTGTGTCTTTTCTTGTAAAAGTAAAATTTCTGCAATTGCTTCTAGGGTTTTGGAAAAATATAAGAAAGTTGATTATTTGTTGATAATCAATGATTATAATCAAGATGAACCAAAAGTAAGTTTGCGTAGTCGAGAGATGAATTTGCTAAATTTGAATTATACAAGTGGTCACGAATTGGCTTGTGGAATTGATTCTGAAAAAGTTGGTAATATGAAGGAATTTGTAAAGAAACTTGAAAGTAAAGAGATTTATGAATTAGGTTACAAGGAGAATTAGATGTCAGATATTAAATTATATAATGAAGATTGTCTAAAGATAATGGGGGGGGGTCGCTGATAATTCTATAGACCTTTTCATTTCGGATGTACCTTACCCTACTACCGCAAGAGGAAATGCAGGAAATAGCGGTGGTATGCTACAAAAGAAAATAAACATGGATGGTAAAGTATTTGAAAATAATTCAATAAAACCATCTGAATATTTACCGCAAATTTATCGCATTCTAAAAGATGGTAGTCATTGTTATATAATGACAAATCATGTCAATCTTATTGAAATATTAAATGAAGCAGAAAAATGTGGATTTCATTTTATTAAATCTTTGATTTGGGTTAAAGATAATAAAATTATGGGTCAGTTCTATATGTCACAGTTTGAATATATTCTGTTCTTCCGTAAAGGAAGGGGAATTAAAATCAATAACTGTGGCACATCTGATGTATTGCCTTTTGCAAATAAGAAAACTAAAGGAGCAGACGGAAAGAACCTCCACGATACAGAAAAGCCTGTAGACTTAATGAAAGTCTTAGTCAGTAACTCTTCAAAAGAAGGTGATGTAGTTATGGATTGCTTTATGGGTATAGGCTCAACAGGTATAGCATGTAAAGAATTAAACAGAAACTTTATCGGTTGTGAAATAGACCCCAAATATTTTGAAATTGCGAAAAACAGAATAGAACATAATGGAAATTATGTCGATAATTGTGAACTACACTCCACCTTTTAAGGTGGATGCTTCGATGCTCGTCACCTTACACCTTACTGCTTCATCGGATGAGTTTACTTGCAAGGCTATGGTTGCCAAGCGTTCAACATAATCATTCTCCACAGTCGTAAGTTTCCGTTGTTCCAACGGTACATAATTTTTAAGATTTATAGAAGCATTAATATCTCTCTGATGACTTGCTCCACAATTAGAGCAAACCCAATTATCAAGACGTTTTTCTTTAACTTCTATGTTTTTGAATCCACAAACATGGCAGATTTGAGAACTTGCAAAAAATCTATCTGCTTTTACAACATTACAATTATAAGTTTCACCTTTTTGTTGTAATCTTGTTACAAAAGTAGACCAAGAAATATCCTCATAGTTCTTTGCGTTTTTAGAATTTCCCATCATTGCTTTATAATTGAGGTCTTCAACTACAACTTTATCATAAGATTTCACAAGTCGTAGAGTTTCCTTCTCAATCCAATCTCTACGAGAATTTGCAATATGTTCTTCAAACTTTGCAAGTTTAATTCTTGCTTTTTCTCTATTTTTAGAGTTTACTTTTCTAGGAGAATCGTTCAACTTGGTTCTCATTTTACGATTCTCTCGTTTTTGTAATCTCTTTAATTTCTTTTTATTTTTATTCCGTTTTAATGTTTCTGTATCAGAATCCCAATAAATTCCTTGCTTCTGTTTTACAAATCCATAATCTTTCAATGCTGATTTTCCATCAGAATCAATATATCCATCATCACAATCAAAATCTAATCCTATAGAATCTCTCCTATTTTCAGTTTTATAATTTTCATTTTTCACTGTGAATAATACAGAAGCATAATAATTTCCACTAGAACTTCTACTGATTGTAACACTTCCGTTCATTTTTGTCATAAATTTCCACCAACTCGGTAAATCTTTATGACGAGATTTCACTTTTCCACATTTTGGTATCACTATGACTTTTTCATTCCAATTAAATTGGGTTATTCTGTCCGAATAAGATTGATGTGTATCTTTCTTTGATTTGAATTGTGGAAATCCATATTTGTTTCCTTTCTTTCCTACTTTTCTCTTTTTCTTTACATTATCAAAGAACTTCTTAAAGGCAGAATCCAAATGTCTAGTCACTTCATGTCTTGCAGTAGATGAAGTTTCTTTCATCCATTCATATTTTTCACCATATTCTTTATCAGAAGTTCTTTTAAAAGTAGAATAAATTTTTGCTTTTTCTTCTTTTGATTTTCCTTTTAATTCTGATTTATGATTTATATAAAATTCATTCTTTTCTTGAAGATAATTATTATAAATAAAACGGCAACATCCAAAAGTCTTTTCTATTATGACTTTCTGTTCATCCGTAGGATAGAGTCTAATTTTAAATCCTTTATTAACTATCTTATCTGTCATTCAATAACTTCCGATTATTGTTTGATATTAGGGATTCTCATGAATCCCTTTCTTATTATATAGTTACTTTTTTACTCGCTTATATATTCCACCCTAAAGGGGGGATGTTTACGCTCATTTATTCTAAAGAAGATATTTTTGATTTTTAATTTAGAACAACTATAGCATCGTTGTAATTAAATAATTGTACATTTATGGAAGGTTTGAGTGTATTTACTCTACCCACTCGTACATCATCTCCCATAACAGTTCTTATATCTTCAAGAACTTCAATGAGTTGCTCTATTGTTTTGCAATTAAATTCCATTTGTGCTTTTTCTTTTAATTTTTCCATAATATAAATAGTTATAAAATTTATTGATAATTTTCCTTGACAAATGATTTGTTTTCGTGTATCTTATAACTATCTTGAAGAGGAGAATATTTTTATATGAAAGATATCAGAAACAAGCAGTTGAGAAATAAATTAAATAAACTCGGAATTAAAGATGTAGTTTTGAATTTCGATAGTGGATTTGTTTCTGTTTGGTCGGAAGATGATTTAACAGACACAATTCTCCATTATGCTGATAATACAATCGAAACTAGAATGTTTGGTGATTATTCTGTTGATGAATGGGTGGAAATGATTAAGAATATTTTTGATGAAGGTCTTGATGGTTATGAACGCAGTCACGATTTTGATAAGGTGATTAAAATCGGAAAACAAATCAAAGAAAAAAAAGACACGATTCATGATGTAAATTCTTCTAAAGTTTATAATATTGTTACAAGTTGGATGAAAACACATCCGAAAGACATGGAGATTTTAGGTAAATGATAGGTGTGAATACATTAGAATATATCAATTTAATCGTTACAGATAATAAAGGATATCTTATAGATAGAAACGGTGTAGATTCTATTGTTAATTCATCTATGCAAACATTTGGTGGAGAATTTTTAATTCCAAATGAAATAGATAGAATAATCAATGTTTATTATCATCTTGCAACAACACAATATTTTTCAGATGGAAATAAAAGAACTGCTGAACTTTCTTTAAAAATAAATTGTGTTGAATATGGATATTCATTTGAAGCGAAAGATGGAGATATTGCTAAAATTACAATGGATGTCGCTAATAATAGATTAAGTGAAGAAGATTGTAGAATTATTTTAAGAAAATATATCAAATAAAAAGTAACTATTTTTTAATAATAGGAGAAATAAAAATTATGAGAAAATTAGGTTGTGACAATATCACAATTAGAAATCTTGGCATAAATCAGCCGATTAAGGTTGACCAAGTTGATATTGCCAAAGAACTTAAAAAGCGTGGATATAAATTATACGATGAAGTTCCATTTGGTGCACTTCGTGATATTGCAGAATACACTCTCGATATTATTGTAAATCAAGATTTGAATAGAATTGAATTCTATGGTGCGGTTTACGGATATGGCGGAATGTATGAAGATGAATTTGGCGAATCTTATAGTTATGAATTAGTTGCTACAATGGAAACTTCTGATAAAGATAAAAATGGATTTACTGATGGTCATTTGGAAGATATTTGTGCTTTTGCTAAACATGGATTTGAAAAAGCAGAATTTCCTTGTGATTATTAATTAAAATAGGAGAATAAAATTATGAATATTAAAGAGCGTTCAGAAGAAAACGAAATTATTGTTTCAGAACTTCAAGATACAGTTGAGTATTTCTGTGGATTGTTTGAAGAACAAGGAGAACTTAAAGGAAATGCATTAAAAGACCTTAAAAATGCGGTAGAAAGACTTGAAGTATTTAATGCTATAGGTTCTATTTATCAATGGGGAGTTGAAGTTTTGAATAAATGTGGAATTAAATATAAAGGTATAAAAGAATCAAAGAAATCTATTAAAGAAGAAATTGATAGACCTACTTGGAGCAAATGGGTAGTAAATAACATTCATCATATTGAATATTTTTTCAATGGAAAAATTGTAGATAAGAAAATGTTAAATTCTTTATTTGAATCAGAAGGATTTGATACAGATGTCGATACTGTTGAAGATGAAATTAAAAAAGCGGTTCGTTCAGTAAGATTAGGAAATCTTGACGGTAATGCACTTCACATTGCTCACAATTCTGTAGGAAATAGAATTGATTTGGTTTTTAATATTGGTGGATTAATAGGTGATGTTGAAAGTTTGTCTGATGATGAGTGTGTGATTAGAATTAATGGTGATATTTATGAACAAGATGAAATGTGGAATTTTGGATTTGCCATTTATTTGATTTGTGATATTTATCCATTAGATTTTTCATTGGCAGAATCTAAGAAATTCGTAAGAAAAAGTCTGAAAGAAAGAGATGATATAATTTTCGCTAAAGACGTGAAACATTGGATGTTGAGTGGAAATGACATAAATATCACTTTTAAAGACGGCAATGAACTTATAGGTGTGGTTTATGAACATAGAAGGGATTCCGATGATAAAAAAGCAGAATGTTTTTTATGTGAAGATTTAACATCTGAATATACGGGAAATTATTTCGTTGTTGAAGTTTATAATGGAAAAATTTTTGAAATTAAATTTCAATCATACGATTGGCTCGAACATTACATTGATGATTATGAATTGGAAGAATAAAAGAAATCTATTAAAAAGTTTGAAAGAGAGTAATTTGAACTCTTGATTTCAATTTAATAAATCGGCTATATTTAATGTAGCCGATTTTTCTTTTTTAAGGAGTAATATTTTGTATACAGATGAACATATAGAAGAAATATTTAAAGACAAATATAATTTATTTGACCCACAATGTAAACAATATTTGGACGCTTATATAAATATATACAAACAGAGTTTCATAAATCCTTGTAAATCAGATAAATTTCATCATCATCATTTTTTCCCAAGTTTTATTTATAAACAGATAATTGGAGAAAAGAATCGTTATCATACGATTGAAAAATTGGACGAAACTTTTAAACCGAATAATAATGTTTGTAAATTGAGAATTCTGTATCATGTTTTAGCACATTATTATCTTGCTATGGCGTTGAGAGGAACAGTTTATGAATATGATTCTCTTAATGCTTTCTGTACTTTAATTAATGATTATTCAAGACCTTTATCTTCTTATACTCTTGATGAAATAAAAGAAATCGGCAGACTCATTGAAGAAAATGCCGAACCTAATCAAATTGACCATTATGTAACACAAAGTGAACGAAAAGAGATGTATAAGGAACAACAGAAAGCATATAAAGAAAAATGGAATGAAGAACATAAAGACGAAATTGAAGAGCGCAAACGTCAGCAGAGAGAATATGCTAAAAAGATGAGGGAAGAATTTAAGAAAAAATTCAAGGAGAAACAAAATGACTAAAGTTCCGTATTTATATATGAAAACACCAATTCAATTAGAATACATTAAAGACGATGACGATTATGAATATGAAGTGCAGACTTATATAGAGACTTGTGCTTATGAAAATGATAAATTATTTGATGTTGTTATTAGTAAGAATATTTTATTTGATGATGGTTATGAAGAAGCATTTCTGCTGAAATATGTTAAAGGTTTGAAAGATTTAGATGAAGTCGAAAATTTATGCGATGAAGTTATTTTGGCGGATAGAGGAGAATAACTATTTGAACTATGATAGAATTCAAAGAGAATACTCCTAAAATTTTCGAAGTATATCAGTACACTTATAGAAATAGACATACTCAATCTCGTTTCAAAAATGAAGAGCGAGATATGTTGAAAACAAGAGTATCGATAAGTAGACGTATTGTATACAAGAAAAATAAAGAAGGAAAATGGAGCGCACCTTCCACACTTTTAGTAGTTCGAGCAGTTTCAAATCCGCAATATGGAGAATATCTTAAAATAAAATCCAATAATGCTAAAAAACAAAGAAAAATAAAACACCCTTATGATTGTTTCATAGCAATTCAAGATACAGAAAATGGTTATGATTTTTGGAATAGTAAAATAATTTGGAGAACAGGTTCACAAAAAAAGTATCCTAAATATATCCCTCAGAGTAAAGTTAAGCAAATTCACAAGGAAACTAGAGAACGACTCGAAAGAAAGTATGCAAAACTTCCTAAAAAAGAAAGGGATGCTAAAATTAAGAAAGATTTGGATAAAATTCGCAAATCCGCACCTTATGTTTCGGACGCAGATTACATTGCTCAAGAATTAGGAATTTTTTTAGATTCGTATTTTCGTGATTTTTACATAATGAACAAGTATCAATGTTTATATGGACGTGACTGGTATGCTCAACCAACTCAAGGTATAAATTACCCGTACCTAGATAAAGTTATGATTTGTATACTGAATTTTTTATTAAAAAGAGGTATTGTAAAATATAAATAAAAGATAGATTATTTATAAAAAGGAGATGCTTTTTTATGGAAAAATTAGATTTGCTTGATGTTGGTATTGATGATTCAAATTTTGTTATGGAATTTGATGATACAATTGAATATGCTATTTCGGATTATGTTTCCATTTTATATAATAAATCTGTTAAAAAATTTGCTATAGAATGGTTAGACCAAGAAACATTCGATGAATATGTTATCGATGTAAATGAACCTTTTGAAGACTTGGAACTTGATGGAACATTTATTGCAAAAAAAGATTTTGAAGAATTTAAGGAATTAATTTTAAAGTCGGTATAAATTTTTAACTATTTTATTTATATTTCAATTTATTGGAGAAATTTTTATGGCTGACGAAGATACAAGACGATTAATCCCAATCTCAATTAAAAAATTAGAGAATAATTTGTGGAATATCAAAATCGATTGTGGTGAATCTTATAATGTGGAAGGTGATTTTGATTCCATTAAGAAAGCACTTAGACGTATTAAGGCAAAAGATGGTGAAGAATACGGAAAATGCCGAAGTTCCAAAAAAGGAACATATGCATCCATGATTGGTGATATTGATAACAATGATTTACATAAAATAAATGTGTGGAAATCTAAAGTCCCGCATTCACCTGAGGATTTTAAGAAATTAATGGAGAATAACAAAATGAAAACAATAACACTTACAAAAAATTATCTTATTGAAGGAAAAATTCTTTCAAAAGGAACAATTGTTACACTAAAAGAGAAGTTGGACTTTTTGCCAGCGGATATTTGGGAAAAAGCAAAAACAATCGAAGACAAACATGAAAGATTTGAGTTTGTAAAAGCCGAATTGAATAAACTCGGAGATGATTACACAGATGATGAAATTGAAAATTTCTTGTCAAAATACGAAACAGAACTGACAGAATCCCTCACAGAAAAAGAAGTAGACGGACTTGATGATATGTTGGACATGCTTGAAGAAACATTGGAATCAGAAGATTATGTTGCAAAAGAAAACTTCAAAAAAGTTCTTGATGTCGCAAAGAAAGATGAAGAACTTCTTAATGCATGGGAAGCAATGGCAACTGCTGATGACAAAACATTTGTTAAAAAGGAAAATGACTTTTGGAACAGATTTGATAAAATTTGTAAACCATTCAAAAAATAAGGAGATAAATTATGGCAAAGAAAAATTATAAAACAACAAATAACGATAAAAGAGTTTATCCTATTAAAGTAAGATTGATTAAACCAAATCCTACAAATCAAGACAAGGTGGTTTATAATAATGTTGAACTTTATACATATAAAGATACTGTTATCGAAACTGTAGATGAATTCGCTAAGATTATTCCTATGCAGAAATACCTTGTAATCAAATCGGATGTTGTAGAATCGAAAACAGAAGTTGTAGAAGATAAAATTGAAAATGATGAATAATTTTAATTAAAAATTTATAAAATTATTGAAAGTTTAATATAAAATGTGTTAAAATCCTTGTAGAATATAAAGCAAGGATTTTTTTATGATTCAAGATGTCGAACAGTTATTATTGACTCATGGTATAAAGTATCAAAAGAAAGGAAATATTATCAAATGTCTTTGCCCTAATCCAAAGCATAATGATAAACATATAGGTTCATTTTCTTTTGATACAATTAAAGGTGTGGGTCATTGTTTTGCGTGTGGTTGTGCAGTAAATATATTTTCGTTTAATAAATTACTCGGTGAAAAGTTGGAATACAAAGGTGATGTAAATTATGAATTTACCAAATCGCTGAAACCGAAGAAAGAAGAAGTTGTGTATACTAAACCAATTGTTTATGGAAAACTTTACGACCCTTTTTATGATAATAAAGTTATGAATTTCTTGCATGGAATCGGTTGGTCGGATGAGTTTATTGAAGAAAAGGGTGTAAAGTATTGTCGATATTGTGAGATGATTGGTGAAAATATTGCGAATGATATTGATGAAAAACCTACAGTTATGGAGAACAGAATTTGTATACCGATTTATAAAGACGGAAAACTTGTGAATTATGAGTGCCGAACATTCAAGAATGAGTTTCCAAAAGTCAAATATGTTTTAGGGTGTAAATCAAATTTATTGTATAATCTTGAGAATGTTGATTTGAATAAAGAAGTTGTGCTGACAGAATCAATAAAGAATTTGGGTAAGGCGTGGACTGTTACAAAAAACATCATAAGTATATTCGGAAATCAATTGACGGATGTTAAACTTGAATTATTAAACAAGATTCCTAATTTAACTTTATTCGCTGATTATGATGACGGTGGTTTATTTCTACTTCGTAAATTAAAAGAAAATTATGAAGGTAATTTGAGAGTAACATTTTGTCCAAAGAAATATCGAGATTCTAGCGGAAAGTTAAAAGGCTATGATATGAACGATTGTAGTATAGAAGAAATTGAATATTATCTGAATAGAACGATGTCTGCGGAAAAGGCTGAAAGAATTTTGGCTAATGAAGATGATGATAATATTTTTTGGGTTTAATTGAGGTGTAAGATAAATAGAATGACAGATTCAGAAAGATTATTGAAAAATAATAAGATTTCTCAAACAAAGCGTGAAACTATATCACGACATGAAAACATGAATTGTCATACAGATACTTTCAAAATACAAGAAAATTCATTAAATAATCAGCAAAAAGAATTTCTTAAAATGATTTTCATTGAACAAAAATGGTTGAAAAATTATATTCTGAATTGGTGCGAACAAGATAAAGAAAATAAATTGACTAAATTTGATACTAAAATTACAAAAATAACTCATAAAGATAAAGATATGAATGATGTTGAAGTTGAATTAAAATATCTGTCCGCACAATCAAAACAATGTCTTGTATCAAGAATGTATTCAAATATTAAAACTCTCCATACTTTGAAATCTAAAGGATTACAAAAATGTGGAAAATTAAAATATTCAAAAGAAGAAAAAGTAATAGATTTGAAACAATATGGAATTTCACATAAAATTATTTCAAAAAATAGATTCAAAATAAGTGGATGCAAAAAATCATTCAAAGTGAATGGAATGAATCAATTTATAAATATTCCAAATATAGAATATGCTAACGCTAGATTGTTGAATAGAGCGGACGGTCATTACATTCAATTAGTCTGTTATATTCCTAAAGAAAATGAAATTAAAAACGAAAAAATAAATAAAACCATAGGTATTGATTTTGGTTGTTCTACATCTTTCACAACAAGCGAAGGTGAAAAAATCAATGTATCAATTCAAGAAAGTGAACGATTAAAACTTCTACAAAAGAAATTTGCTAGACAAGTAAAAGGTTCAAAGAATTGGTACAAAACATTAGAATTAATCAAGAAAGAATATCAAAAACAAACCAACCAAAAAGACGATGTTTCCAACAAAATTGTTCATAAATTTTCACAATATGAAACGATTGTAATTCAAGATGAACAATTAAAAAATTGGGCAAAAAATCATCATGGAAAAGCAATTCAACATTCAGTGTTGGGAAGGGTAAAATCAAAATTAAAGACTAAAGAAAATGTCGTGATTTTGAGTAAAACTGTTCCTACTACAAAACTCTGTACGAATTGTGGAGTTTATCACGATGAATTGAAAGTTTGGGATAGAACTTTCAAATGTGAATGTGGTGTTGAAATGGATAGAGATATTCATGCTTCTAAAAACATGGTTTGGTTTTATGAAAATAATGTAGGTGTGGAACGCACCAATATTAAGCGTGTGGAGATGGAAGCACTAGTTCTTGGGGTTATTCGTAATTCAAAGAACCAACTTGTGTCTATGAAGCACGAAGTCTATTTTCCCAAAGAAAGTAGATAGTTCATCGAACGGTAAAATTGAGTACAAAATTGAACCGAATTGTGTGGATTATTCCCCAACGGTAAAATTGAGTACGAAATTAACCCAAATTGTACAAATTATTCCCTAACGGTAAAAAATGAAGAGGGTGAATAAATGTTAGATGTTATTTTATATAAAGGTGATTGTCTTGTAGAAAGGAGAAATATATGATATATGAATATAATGCAACTTCTATCGTAGGAAAAGATGTGAACTATAGAGATGTAGTAATTGTAGATGATGGTAGTAGAAAAGAAACTCCGAGAACATCAAACACTTGGATTCAAAATCCTATGATATGTCCTAGTTGTCATAATTCAAATTGTCTGACAAAACATAATTATTATAAATGGTATTGTGTTTTGTGCGGATGGGAAGATTGTTAATTTTAATAATTTTTATCTTTTCTTAAATTTTAAACCGAATTTTTCATACAATTCATCTTGGAGTTTCTTTTCATTTTTTTGTGAACAATCTTCTTTTTCATCGGTGTCGTCATATAAGAATGTAGCATAATTTACATTACTTTTATCAGCGTTTGTACAAGCACCAACAAATGAATCAGACAAGTCTTTTCCAAAATATCCACATTTTGATTTTTCCCAATCAGAATTTTCTAAATCTATCCAATCACCTTGAACATGGTCTACAATGAGTTTTCCACTTTTACTTTCTTTTCCATTATGACCTTCATTTGTTGTGATTAAAGATTTCATGTTATTTTTCATTACCAAGTTTTTACCGATTTTTACTCTACCTTGCATTACCCAACTAGCAAACGACAAATAATAATCAGGTGTACTATCCAATGACAATCTTTCACATTCAAAACCATTTCTTTCCAAAAATTGAATGGAACTTTTTGACTCAAATCCATCATATGTTACTTTTTTAATGTTTGTATTTCCGTAAATCTTCATACAATAAACTAAATATTTGAAACTATCCAAGTTTATTTTATCGTCTTTTTTACTCATGATTGGTAAAGTAAAATCGGCAACATACATCTTTCTTCCAATTTTATCTGTTTCAAGATGCACCATAGAAATACCAGCCATATCTTTCTTTTCCGCCATATCGATATGAACAAAACGTTCAGCAGAAGGATAACGTTTTAATCTGAAAGAATTTTTTTGACCTGTATAGACATAAAATAAAGGTCTGATTTTATCCCAAAGTAATGTTTCTGGTGCTAGTAAGTATGAAGCATATTCGAACATGTAAAAGTTTTTGAGGTTTGGTACGAAACACTCATCTATAAGTTGGTGATTGGTGAATAATTTAGAATCCGAACCTGCGGTTGGAATAGCACCAAAGTCACGCATTGTTTTTGCAACATCGTCTTTAGCGGAGGTGTATAAATCGATAGGAAAATCAATTATATCTAAAGGGTCATAATTTCCTCGTTCTTCTTCTGTAATAATTTTCGTAGGTTGAGTGGACGTTCCCTTAAATACAGGAAAAGTTTTGCTATGGTCTTTCTCGTAGATAGGAAATACATGTTCTTGTATATCCCATTTTTTGCAGTTTATATATAATTTATCCTCATCATTTTTATGAGCATCAATCCATTGGTCTACTCTACATTCGAGTGAATTAGGAGATGTATCTATAATGAGAGAAGTGTTAGGACTGTTTGGTCCAAAACGAGAAATCAAACGAGTTTGTGATTCAGCCAACATTTCCATAATTCTATCTTCGGGCATAACTTTACTTAGGTTTGCTAGTTCATTGAGTCCGATAGAAATTGCAGTACGACCTACCAAGTCACTAGGCGAACAAGCACATTCATGATAGATACTACCAATTCTTATGATAGAGTTACCTTTACTTGTATTACAGAATAATATTTTCCCTTCTTCATTTTTTGAAGGGTCTTCCATATCACGTTCGTATCTTACACGTTCAAATTTTGGCGAAATATTCATAAGATTGATTATACTTTTTGTCACCATGTCAAATGCGGTTGCCTTGTTAAAGGAAACTGTGATGTCAGTTAAACTTGTAGATTTACTTAATTTGAATTGTTTTTTCATATCTCTATAAGAAAGAGATATTACATTTCTAAAAAGTTTAATTAATGCAACTAAAGTTGTTTTACCTAACCGAATCCAACGGGTGCATATAAAAGAATTGTATTTTTATTAATTAATGGATTGAAATAATCAAGGAATACTTTTCTACAATGAGGATAAATATCTTGTGCTTGTGAACCTATCCAATCTTCTGTTAAAAATTCTTCAGGTGTTGGTGGTTTGAATTTATGATTTATTTTCCAACTGTTTTCAAGTAGATTTCCTTTTTCATTTTCTGATAATTTTTCATCATTTAAAATAATTCCTAATGCCGAATTAATATCTTGAATTTCGGCTTGAGTAAATAAATCAGAATTAAGAATATTATCTAAATATGACAAATCATCAGACGGATGTTTTATTATATCCTTTTCCATATCTTTCAAACTATTAAATTCCGATGGATTCATATTTTTCACCTCCTTACGCTAGATTTTTCATCATATACCGCATCCGCATAAGACTTTATTCATATTAATACAGATAGTTAAATTTTATAAAAAAGATTGAATAATTTACACACCAAAAAAAACTATTTTTTCTCAACCATAACTATTTTAACTATCTTATAAATAAATGAACGTTGTTTATTTTAACTATTTTATTTAGATAGGAGAAGATATATGGCACACATATTGGATACGCTTGCTACGATGGGTCAAGATGCAATTGCGAATCATTATTCCATAATTTTACCAACAACTGTATCACAGTTGGCAGGTGTTAATGACCAACTTACATTCCGTATCACGAATGTATCAATTCCTGAAAAAACAATTGGCGTTTACACAATCACAAAACGTGGTCGTCAGTTCGACAGACCGAACGGTTTAAGTGAACAGTCTCGTGAAATTTCATTCACATTCAGGCCAGATAAGAAACTTGTTACTTATAAGGCACTGTCTAATTGGATGAATTATATTCAGAACAATGAAACTATGTTTATGGCTTCTGATAGTGGTGCTAATGGTGATGGTGGTGCAAGTTTATTCCGTGCGCCTATTGAAATTTGGGCAATCGATAATCTTGATGATAACAACATCGCTGGTACTCCAAACTCTATTTGGACATGTGAAGGATGTTTTCCTACTTCATTAGGTGGACTTGAATTTGATGAAGAAAGTGGAGACCCATTGACCGTGGATGTAACTTTAAACTGTTTCAATATCATTTATCCGTCAGTTTAAAATTTGTTACTATTTAATGTGTATTAAAAAGAGGTAGTTTATCTCTAAAATAATATATTATTTTTTTAACACAAAACCTATATAGGAGAAATTAAAATGAAATCAATTCGTTTGAGAAAATCAATTATGGTAGAAGGAAAGATTATTTCCAAGGGTGCAAGAATCCTCGTTGAAAACGAAGACGTTGAAGATGTAGGAACAACTCTCGATACATCTGCTAATATGGAAGATGATGTTGATGTAGCAAAGGCTAGACGTGCAAGATTGGCTAGAATCCGCAAAATCAAGGCTTTGAAAGCAAAGAATGCTGAAGGTGATGTAGTATCAACAGAAGATAATCTCGAACCGGAAGACTTCCCTGCCGATGAGATTCAAGCATTGAGAAAGGCTAGAAAACTTCGTATGATGAAATTGGCTAAAAAGGCTCGTAAGGCTGAAGATGAAACAACCGATGAAGTTACAGAAGAAGATGAAGATGAAATCGCTGAAAAGAAAGCAAAGCGTCTTGCTCGTATCAAGAGAATTCGTGCTATGAAGAAAGCCGAAGGCGAAACTGTAACTGCTGATGAGAATGATAAACCAGAAGACTTCCCTGCTGATGAAATTCAAGCAATGAGAAAGGCTCGTCTTGCAAAACTTCGCAAAGCAAAAAAGGCTGAAGACGAAGTAACTGAAGAAGATGAAGTTACAGAAGAAGACAAAGAAACTGTAGATGAAAAGAAAAAGGCTCGTCTTGCTAGAATTCGTAGACTTCGTGCTTTGAAGAATGCAAAGAAAGCAGAAGATGAAGAAACTGTAACTGAAGAAGATGAGGTTGAGGAAGAAGATGATGATTCTGATGCACTCGTAGAATCTAAGTGTAGAAAATAAGTCAAACTAATCTTTAGTTGATTGAAAGACCTAGATGAATTTCTAGGTCTTTTTTCTTTTCATAACTATTCAATTATATGCTTAAACCAAACACAAAACTTTATCATAAAGACATTTACTTACCACAATATTTAATCAATCAAGCGATTCATCAGCAACAAAATACTACAAACTTTGTATTCACCAAACATCTCATAGAAAGAATTGAATGTAAAGACCGTTCTCATAATTCGGTAACTGCTGAAAAAGTATGGAATGTTTTAAGCAAATTAAAAGAAAAACCTATAATTCCGTTTGAAATAGAAACAGAAAATTTTAATGGAAAAGAAAAAGTAACAAAATATGTTGTGCGTGACAGATGTAACATGTTTGAAGATATTTCTGTAGTTATTCGTGGAAATAGAGTAATTACTGCTTACATAAATGATTCAACCGATGAACATTTTACATTAGATTCTTCGAAATATTCAAAATTTTAATAATTTTTCTTGACATATTAAATGAATTATGATACTCTTTATATAAATGGTTACAGAAGAAGAAGCCAAAGAACGATTAAGTTGTGATAAAAAGGAGTAAATTATGAATCATTATCTTTATTCGGATGTTAAAGTTATAAAAACTGGCAAAGTTGGAATGGTAATTGATGTTGATGAATTGAATGGAAAAGTTCTCGTTGAATTTTCTGATGGTAATCGGTCATGAGAATATGAGTCAGATATACTTGAAATGGGTTTGTAAAAGAGGATAAAAATTATGAACATTACAGATTTGGTAAATAAAGAACTTGAAAAATGAGAAAAAATAGTTTTGATAAAGAATGTATTATTGTGGAGGTAAAAGAAAATGACTAAAGAAGAAGACCTCGAAGATAAGTTAAAATCAAGTGAAGAATATGGAAAAGAGGCTCTTCACGCTTACTTGAAACTTGAAAAAAAGTATGACACCTCTCTTAGAGAGAATACAGGTTTGAAGATACATAACGCTTATGTTGAGAAGAAACTTATTGAAGGAAGAGAGGTTGTTTTAAGTTTGTATAACGCAATAAGAGATTATCTTATGATAACAAACGATGAAACATTCGATAGATTAAGTGAGGCTATAAATGATAAAAGGATTGAAAAGTTTATAGAAGATGCAGAAAAATTCATAAAGGAAGAAATAGAAAACCTTACTTGATGTCTGTGGTAAGAGATTAGATATATTTTATTATCAGAATCATTGGCGAGAAGTTAAAGGTGTTTGTAGACAATGCGATTCTATGGATAATTCTTATAAGTTTAGAAATGTTATTTGTGAAAGTTGTTGGCAGAAAGCATTTCCAAATATTAAAGAAAACAGTAAATCTGTTAAGACTGTAGTAAAGATGAATTATCTTGAAGAGATAGGAGAACTGTATGACGTTTAAGTTATTTAATGCTCTTAATGAAGTATTCAAGGAACATAAAGAAGTTCATTTGAGAAATTATACATGGTTTGATGAATTAAAAGATTATGATTATAATACGGTCGGAAGATATGATGAAGATTCTAATATTGAAGAAATCAATCTTGATATGGAAACTTATCCATACGCAAAGTTGTATGTATTTGACGGTGATTTTTACGAGGAATTAAAATATTAAATGGCTTATAAACTTGATAAAGATTTAGAAAAATATTTCAAAGACATAAAGAAAGCAACAAGACTTTCTCGTTTGTTCAGATTACCTAGAATCGGTTACAGATGTTATATCAAACGCAAAGGTCAGAAAGATAAAACTTATATACAGTTTGTAGGTTGTGAAGATGATATATCGATTTATGAAACTGAAAAATGTACTGCTAGTATTTGGAATAATTTTGATGATTTAAGGGAAGAAATTGAACGTCAGTTTGAAGATGAAATACAATGTGGAATGATAGAATATGTAAAAATTGAGCCTTGTTTGTGCCATATAGACCCTTGGTAAACTACCTACACCCTAAAGACCGTAGGCTTTCTGCGGGTTTTCGCAAACTCCACTTCCTACTTCATCAAATGCTCCAATAGACAACGCTTGCATAGCAAGCAGATGAATATCTTCCACACTCTCCATAGGCTTAAATTCCGCACGTCTCATGCGTATGTTTAATGCTTCATTTTTCAGATTAATACTTGCGTTCACATCTCGTATGTGGTGTTCACCACAAGAAGGACAAGTCCAAGTTCTATCTGAAAGTTTTAGATTATGATTTTGATAACCACAACAATGACAAAGTTGAGAACTTGGAAAATATCGGTCTACTTTAATGACAGAAGTTCCTAATTCTTCGCCTTTTTGAATCAGACGATTAACAAAAATGCCGTATCCGCAATCATTAACATTCTTTGCATTTCTCAAGAATTTTGCAATTCCTTGAAGATTCAAATCTTCAATTCCAATTGTGGAATAGTTTCTTGTTAATCTTAAAGATTCGTTCTCAATCCACCATCTACGAGAATCAGCAATGTGTTTTTCTAATTTTGCCAATTTAATTCTTGCTTTTTCATAATTTGCAGAATCTTTAGTTTTTCTTGCTAAATTTCTCTGCAACTTTGCGAGTTGTTTGTGATGTTTCTGCTTTTGTGGTTCATAGCCATAATCTTTTCCTGAATGACATTCAGAATCTATGTAAAATTCAGACGGAGACCAATCTAATCCAATTGCTTGATTTTCGTCAATTGGTTTAGGATTGACATAAAAATTAGGTAACTCAAATAAAAGAGAAACCCAATATTCTCCACATGAATTTTTGCTTATTGTAATTGATTTTAATTTACAAGTTTCTTTGTTGTACCATTTTGGTAATTTTTCACGATGCCTAAATTTTATATTTTTACATTTACAAATAGAAATTTTTCGATTAGTGAAATCAAATGCTTTCTTAGGAATATCGTAATCTGTATAAGAATCTTTATGTTCTTTCTTAGAACGAAATTTTGGAAATCCTTGTTTTCCTTTTCTAGTTTTATTTAATGATTTGAAGAAATTATTAAAAGCGGACTGTAGATTTCTTTCCGTTGAATTTAAACAAGTGTCAGGAGATTCCTTTGCCCATTCGAATTTTTCTTTGAATTGTTTCTTAGTTGTAGGTTTGAATGATTTGTATTTTTCTTTCTTTAACTTTTCATCATTTTTAATC
>JAEEGL016024465.1_pt1 | contig 70592 bp, 56 predicted proteins | sample 9134231 | NCBI WGS metagenome assembly JAEEGL01 (sample SAMN16246548, study PRJNA631951) | gut metagenome | biome: gut microbiome; feature: rumen; material: fiber-attached | host: Bos | place: Iran: Karaj | collected 2018-10
TACAGGTGCAGCCGCTAAGGATCAGCGCGATCAGGCAGAGCGCCAGGATCAGCGCGGCTTTTTTATGCATAGGAGGCTCCCATCAAAAGAGAATGTCTATCCGTCAATTCGTCCATTGCGTATCATCGACCTTGCTATCCGTGATCACGTCCGCGTTTTCGATCTCGACAACTTCGAGCTGCAGTTCTTCGTATCTCTCTTTCTCCATGAAGGTGCCCCTTTCTTATCGCTCGCAGACCTGCGCGTAGGTGTACAGCGCGCACAGCAGATTCTTCAGTTCTTCGCTGGAGCTTTCGCGGCCCAGCATCTCGTACACATAGGACATGGGCGAGACCCGGATCGTGCAGTCCCCCGCCACGATCGTATACTTCTGCGCCAGCGCGGAAGCCCATATGCCGGACTTCGTCACGATGCTGTACTGGCCAGAAGTCGTAATCGTCGCAGCCGCGCTGTCCAGTGTCACAGAATTGATCACAGCACCCTCGGCTGGCAGCATCCTCACGTCCAGACCGATGGTGGAACCCAGGTTCAGCCGGTAGCCGGACTGGGCTACGGTCTGGGAATTCTCCGTGGCGGAAAAGGCACTTTCTGCGGCTCCTTGGAGAATAGTATCGCGGTCATAACCTGACGTGAAATGCGTGGTCATTGCGGCGTAGTCCGTGCCGATGGTCCAACCGTTCTGCACGGAAAGGTACTGCTGGGCGTAATAGCCGTAATCCGCCAGCGCCTTCACAATGGTCAGGTTCGGATCGCTCAGGTTATCCTTGGCCCACTTGATGTAATCCTCGGCGGAATAAGCCTCGCCCTCGATCGTGAACTCCTGGCCGCCCTGGGTGTAGTGGAAGGTGGGCGTGATCTTTTCCGCCATCTGGATGGAGCTTACGTAGCAGGTGTATTTGTACTGGCCGTCGCCATCGGGCGAAGAGGGCGTATTTGCGGTGGCGTCGATCTTTCCGTTATTGCCCGCAAAGCTCATGTAGCTTCCCGGGTATGCCGATGCGCCGCCCGGCAGGTCCATATAGAAGTCTACACCGATCAGCCCCTTGAGCACCACGGAGTGGTTGGCAAACGTGGGCACCGGCATCGCAAAGGCAGCGTTCACCGTGACATTGCCCGCAGGCATCGTGAAGCCGTACGTTCCGTCCGCATTCGGAGTGAGAGTCACTTCGCCGTCTGGCCCGGTGACTTTGAAGCTTCCCTCGACCAACTCAAAGCCCTCCGCCGCCTGCACGGTCAGGGTGACGGGATCGTTCGCCGCCGCCTTTTCACGGCTGGGAGTTACGCTGCCGTTTTCGAACGAGGGAACGCTGATACTGTAGTAAGCTTTGTTCTCATAATCGGTATCCGATATCGCAAACCAATCAGCAGGATGAATCTCAGACAAATACCCGTCGTAAGTATAGTGCACCAAGTCTGCACCGCAAGTGAAGGTATATGTATCTGCTTCATCTTCAGAATGCTGGGTCCAGCCCTTCAGGAACAGTTTATCAGGACTGCCGATAGCAGTTCCGTCGCAATTGGTTATGTCTACCAAATAATACCTGTCGTCCGGCATATACACGATATTCCACATATGCCCTTCCCCGGCCTCATCGTTTTTAGCCATGTTACCAGTTACAGTGATACATTTCGTGCCCCCTGTAAAACTCGAACGATCACATAGGTATTTGAAAGCCTTTGAGTAGCCCTCGCACACAACATTCGTGGTAACGTCGCCGTCGAACACGAACACCAGCTGCCACGGGTCTCCGTAAGCCACATTGTTATTTACCGCGTCATGATTGTACTCCACCAGGTTGCAGATTTCTTTCCTGTAGCTGTCAAGCTTGGTGTAGTCGCCCTCAGAAGCGTGGGTATTTACGATTTGCTCAATTCTGTTTCTTGCATTTTTTACGCGCTGGCCATGTATAGAGTTTACACTATAAATGCCCGTGGTACCCATGTAGTCCTGGGATACAGCAAGCTTATATATGATTTCCCCAAGGCCTAGCCAAAGTTCCCCTGCATCTGTCACCCCATAAGAACAAGAGTAGCTAATCTTGCTATTCGATGAGGTCTTGTCAAACCAGTACAAAGCATACGGACAATCGGCAAGTAGCGACTTAATCACTTGGTCAAGTTGAAAATCGAACTGTTCGAATGTGGCTTCAACAGCTTCAGAAGTAATGTAATTTGTGTTGTCCTCCTCAACATATACAGTCAAAGACTGCAGCCCCAGGTCAGCAGCAGTAAAATGGTATCCATCCAGTCCCATCAGCGCAGCCGTTATAGCAAGAATCGTAGATTGCTCTTCCCCATTATCAGCATTCGCTACTGCTTCCAGCTTGGGGATAAGAGCATTGCACAGCTTCTGTGTATTCTCGTTCAGCTGGCTGACCGCGCTGGGGGAAGCGGAACGCAGTTTGACGCCGCCGCCCAGGCCGGGCAGGTTGCGGCGGATATACTGCTCGAACAGTGCGTCGTTGTCTGCACCGCCGATCGGAGCGAGGCTTTCAGAGACCGGTCCGGTAGCAAAGACGATCTCCGGTTCCGGTTCTTCTCGGTCTTCCTCCTCGGCATCTTCGCCATCGACGCCATCACCGTCGGTCTCTTCGCCATCAGTTCCGTCACCGTCAGTGTCGTCTCCTTCGGTTCCTTCTCCGTCTCCTTCAGTGCCTTCGCCATCGGTTCCGTTGCCGTCAGCGCCGTCACCTTCGATGCCGTCCCCGCCGTTTCCGTCTCCTTCGGTGCCTTCTCCTTCGGCTCCTTCACCGTCCGTTCCCTCACCTTCGACGCCATCGCCGTCGGTGCCATCCCCGTCAGTTCCATCTCCGTCACCTTCGGCGCTTTCACCATCGGTTCCATCGCCGACGGTGCCGTCTCCTTCTGTGCCTTCGTCATCGGCGCCTTCACCGTCAGTTTCCCCACCTTCGGTGCCATCGCCGTCTGCACCTTCACCCTCGGTTCCATCTCCGTCGCCTTCGACACCTTCACCGTCGGTCCCGTCGCCGTCAGTACCAACGCCCTCGGAGCCTTCTCCGTCGGTGCCTTCTCCGTCGGTTTCTCCACCTTCGGAGCCATCGCCGTCTGCACCTTCGCCTTCGGCGCCTTCACTCTCGGTTCCTTCACCATCAGTTCCGTCACCGTCAGTTCCGTCGCCGTCAGTGCTGTCACCGACAGTCTCTTCGCCGTCAGTGCCTTCGCCTTCGGTTCCGTCACCGTCAGTGCCTTCACCATCAGTCTCATCGCCAGCGGCACCTTCGCCGTCGGTCACGTTTCCTTCGGTGCCGTCTTCACCGTCGTCTGCAGGGTCTTGGGTCTCCTGCGCTTGCGGAAGCGCAGTGCCTTCCGCCAGCGTCCTCACGCCGGCACCGCTCAAAACGAGCATCAGGCAAAGCATCAAAGAGATGAAGCGGAGCATCGCCCGTTTCGTATCCATGAACGCAGCCTCCTTCTGGAAACAGCTATTTTTAGCTAATGGTATTTTACAGAACAATCCCTCAATCGTCAAGAGATTTCTCTTCTTTAATATGGCATTTTTCGGGCCCCCCTTTCACCGCCGCTTCTGCATCGGGCGCGGGGGACTTGCGGAGAAGGCGGAAACGTGGTACAATAAGAATGAAAAAGTATGCGCTTTGCGCCGGTTCTGACCGGGCAGAGCGGAAGCAGATAACCGCCGCAAGGAGTAATCGAATGTCTTTAGCGCTTGAACACTACAGGGCGATCCGCGAGGGCAGCCAGTATCCCGCCGCCATGCCGGCGGACGACGCCGCGCGCGCCTTAAACGCCATGCTCACGGAAACGCAGCAACTCACCCTTTCCCAGCTGCCGTCCTCTGCCGCGCGCCAGCTGGGCAGCATCCTGTTTTCCCACGAGGCAGGCCTGATCTCCGCCTTCGGCACGCTGAACCCGCCCAGGATCAAGCAGCGCACGTCTTCCGGCGCCTTCAGCCTGAACCTGCTGTTTCTGATCCTGTCGCTTTTAGCCGCCGTAGGCGCGTTCTACCTGGTATGGCAGGCAGGCGAATTCGTGTGGAGCCTGTTCATCGCCTTTTCCGCGATCCTGGCCTGCGCGGCGTACTTTGCGCCCCGAAAGAAGCTGCCGCCCACGGTGGAGCAGACCGTGGATACCGAAGCACTGTTCTCCCTGGCGGAAAGGCGTATGGAGGCCATCGACCGCGACCTGGACGCGTTTTTGAGCATCCCGGGGGAATCCGGCGCCTCCGACGATTCCATCGTGCGCATCATCACCCTTGCAAACAGCCTGCGGCGCGCCGATCCCCAGAGCGTTCCGGACGAACTGATGACGGCCATCACCGCGCTTTCGATCTCCAAAGGCTATGAATTTTTGGATTACAGCCCGGAAAACGAGGCGTTTTTCGACACCATGCCCACCAAGCGCGCCACGCGCACCATCGTTCCCGCCGTCATCCGGGACAAGACCCTGGTGGCCCGGGGCATGGCCATCGTGAGCATGGGCTATACCGGAGAGGAAGAAACATGCGATATGTAGGTTTGGATATCGGCGACGGGGAGAGCGCCGTCGCCCTGCTGGAGGAAAACAGCATCATCGAGCCCGTGATCCAGCCCATCGACGGCTATTCGAGCGTGGTGTCCATCGTGGGCATGTCCGGCACGGAGGTACGCGTGGGCGAAAAGGCCCTGCTGGACCGCAAGGTGGCCCACCTGCGCAGCCGCTTCAAAAGCCGCTACCTGACCAGCGCGGACGCCGAAAGGGACATCGAAAGGTTCGCTTACGGCCTAAAGCGCCAGCTGGAGACGGAGCAGCCCGGCTTTTTCGGCAGGGATACCTACGTCACCGTGGGCTGTCCCGCGGGCTGGAAGACCGCCGACCGGGAACGCTACGCCGAAGTCATGCGCAAGGCAGGCTTCGATCAGGTGCACATTGTGTCGGAATCCAGAGCGGCTTTCTTCTACGCGCGCTACGCCCACGAGCTGAACATTTCCCCAGAGATGCTCTCGCAGACCACCCTCATCATCGATATCGGCTCCTCCACCACGGACTTTGCCTACATCATCAACGGACGGGAATCCGACATCGGCACATTCGGCGACGTATCGCTGGGCGGCGGCCTGATCGAGGCCTGCATGCTGAGAAAGGCTGTGCGCCGAAGCCCGGAGCGCGAGCAGATCGAGGCCGTGTTCGAGGAATCCGTTTCCTGGAAGAACCGCTGCGAGCTCACCGCCCGCCGGCTCAAGGAACAGTACTTTCTCAGCGAAGACAAGTGGCAGGCAACGCCCTGTGTGGCCACGGAGACGATCTATTACGACGAACCCGTGCGGCTGCGCTTTGAGCTGAACGAGAGCATCATGCGCGACATCATCTCCACGCCTCTGGACGAATTAAGCGGCGTAACCTTTCAGGAGTGCTTAAGCGACCTGCTGCGCCACGCCGGCAATGCCACCCGCGAAAACCCGCCGAAGCTTTTGATCCTCACAGGCGGCGCGTCCCGCATGGCCTTTTTCCGCGAGGCGTGCGCGCAGGAATTCCCTCAGGCGCAGATCGTGGTCTGCCCAGAGCCGGAGTATTCCATCGCCAAAGGCCTTGCCTACGCCGGGCGCGTGGACAAGCAGCTGGAGGATTTTTACAGCGAGATTGAAGCGTATTTTCACGGTGAGGAGATCGGCCGCCTGGTGGCCTCCTCCCTTGACTGGCTCACCGTGCCCATGGCCAGCGTACTGAGCGGGCGCATCGTAAACGACGTGGTGCTTGACGCGCTGGAACAGTGGAAAAACGGCGACATCCGCACCATCGAGGAAATGGACAGGCCCATCATCGAAGGCGCAAGCCAGCTTTTGACCAATCTGGACGCCATAGAGGAGCTCAAACCTGTGGTGAACGACTGGTGCCGGCGGCTGTTTCTGAAGCTGCAGCCGGACATAGACGAGATCTGCCACGCACACAACATCGACCGGTCCAGCATGAGTCTGAGCGCCGTGCACTCCCTGGCCAGTCCCGACCGCATGAACATTATGCTGGAGAACCGCTTTTTCTCCACCCTTACCTACGTGGTGACCGCGTCCCTCAGCGCCGCCCTGTGCGGCGGCGGCTCCATCGCCCTGCTGGCGGAAGGACCCATCGGCTGGCTCGCGGGCGCCGTGATCGGCCTGGCCGTGGGCTTTTTGGGCAAAAAGGCCGTAGACGGGGCGGTGCGCCGCGCCGACATGCCGGGCCTGGCCCGTAAGATCACCGCCGCGGGCCTCAAAAAGAGCCTGGGTTCCGCCCGCCAGCGCAGGACCATCGAAGAAGAACTGATGCGCACCATGCAGAAGCCGGAATTCGTTAAGCAACTCACAGGCGACGTGACCTCCTCGCTGGAAGCCCAGATCATGGCCATGGCCCGCAGCGTGGAGATGCCCATCGTGCAGTAGGAAACGGGGCTGCTGAGCAGCCCCTCGCTGAAAATGAAACAAGATTTCATTTCCAGCGGTTTGGCTTTAGTTTACATCAGAACCTTTTTTCCGAAACGTGAACCATTCACCGGTCACAGCAGCAAGTTCACAGTTTTTTCTGAAATGCCTGCGGACATTTCCGGGCGAAAAAACTGCAATGTAGCGATTCTTTGCTCTGGTCGTCTCCGCTTTGCTGCGCTCCCGCCGCAAAAATCGCTCCTCTGGCCGGCAAAGCTGGCCCTGCGGATTGGAATTGGAGGGGCGCGCCCCTCCAAACTACCCGACAGATTCTCCCCACTTCTGAAACAGTCGCGTATTGACATAAAACCGCATATCTGCTATACTTTTTTTACATTAGGAAACGAGGTAAAACGCAACCATGAGGAAAAGCATCTGACGATCGGCCTTGGAAAGGCTCCGGTTCTGTGAACGGGAGCGTGTTTTTGACGCCGGTTGGAGGATGCGTTTTACAGCGAAAGGACGTTTATTAGGCCGTCCCGATCGGCGTCGTTCATGATGCTTTCAGCGTATCGCGCTCCTTCCCGGCGGAAAGGAGCGTATTTTATGGCAAAACTGATTCTGGAAGCGGATCGCATCCGCAAAACCTACAGCGACAGGACCGTGCTGGATATCGATCAGATCCGGATATACGACGGCGAAAGGATCGCCCTGATCGGCGAAAACGGCGCGGGCAAGTCCACGCTTCTGTCCATCCTCGCGGGCGAGACGGAGCCTGATGAAGGGATCGTGAGGCGCCGCGGCGGCCTGGCCGTCATCCACCAGTCGGGTCAGGCGCAGCACGACGGCAGCGCGCATTTGGCGGCGCAGTTCCGTGCGCCCGAAAGCCGCGAGGGGCTTTCGGGCGGAGAGATGACCCGACGGCGCATTTCCGAGGCGCTTTCGGCGGGCACTCCCCTGCTTCTGGCCGACGAGCCCACGACGGACCTGGACGCGGGCGGCGTACAACTGCTTAGAGAGATGCTCTCGTCCTACTTCGGCGCCTTGGTGCTGGTCTCCCACGACCGCGACCTGCTGGACGCGCTGTGCAGCCGCGTATGGCACCTGGAGGACGGCCGGATCACAGACTTTCCCGGCTCATACGCCGATTACCGGGAAGAACTGAAGAGGCGCAGGGATTTCCAGCAGTTCGAGTACGACCGGTACCGCTCGGAACAGACGCGCCTGAAGGCGCTGGCGCAGCAGAAAGCCGAATGGGCCGCTTCGGTCAAAAAGGCCCCCAAGCGCATGGGCAACAGCGAGGCGCGGCTGCACACGCACGAATACACGAATTCCGTTCTGCAACTGAGCGCGGCCAAAAAGACCGTGGAGGACCGCTTGAACCGCCTGGAAAAGAAGGAACGCCCGCGGGACCTGCCCTCCATCCGCATGACGCTGGGCGCGGGGCACGCGATCGAAAGCAAGACCGCGCTCACTGCGCAGATCGGCAGCCTGCGCATCGGAGAGCGGACCCTGATAAGCGATTCCCGTTTCGTTCTGCCCACCAAAAGCAAAACGGCCCTGCTGGGAGAAAACGGCAGCGGAAAGACCACACTGATGCGCGTGCTGCGCGGCCGGACCGCAGAGCAGTTGCATTTTACTGGCGACGTCCGCGTCAATCCCGGCGTGCGCATGGGCTGGTTCGACCAGGATCACGCGCAGGCGCTATCCTTCGATAACACGGCGCTTGAAAACGCCATGTTTTCCTCCATCCTGCCGGAATCTGAGGTCAGGACCGTGCTGGCCCGGCTGGGGCTCAGGGGCGACAGCGTGTTCAAGCCTGTCCGGGTGCTCTCCGGCGGCGAGCGCGCAAAGCTCGCCCTGGCAAAGCTTTTGGTCTCGGACGTCAACCTGCTTTTGCTGGACGAGCCCACCAACCATCTGGACGTATTCACCATGGAGGCGCTGGAGAAGCTGCTGAAAGGCTACGGCGGAACGCTTTTGTTCGTCAGCCACGACCGAAGGTTCGTGTCGTCCGTGGCCGGGCGCGTGCTTTCTCTCGAAAACGGCAAAGTGACCGAGTTTGAGGGTACGCTTTCCCAGATGAACGAAAGCCTGAACCGCGACCGGAGCCTTGAAGGGCTGAAGCTTCAGATCACGACTCTTCAGATGCGCCTGTCTCTGCTGGCCGCCCGGATTTCCGCCCCGCAGAAAGGAGACAGGCCGGAAATGCTGAACGCGGAATACGAAGCGCTTTCAGAAGAACTGCGGTCAGTACAGCAGAAGCTCCGGACAGAAAAATGATATGCAAGCGGCGCCATGCAGACGCCGCTTGCATATTATCCGGTATTCAGTTTCCCCTATCCTGCCCGCTCGAACAGGATCAGGAAGATCACCGCCAGAAGCATGAAGACCAGGCCGACCTTCAGGATATAATAGCGCGGCTTCTGCCGGCGGGCTTCCTTTTCCATGCGGTAATCGTAATAGTTTTTTTTCTTCTTTTCCCTGAGGGGCTTGAAAAACCACACGACGCTTTTAAAGCCGTAGGAGAAAATGTCGAAGAATCCTCCGTACGCGATAAGCGACATCAGTCCAACACCGCACAGGATCACGCCGGGGATGAAGCACGCGTCGCACAGGATCCTGTAGGATTCCTTGGGCGACGCGGCGTCAAGTATGCCCTGTCTCCAGGCCGTCAGCGCGGCGGCCAAAAGCCCCGCGCCGGCGGCGATGAACAGGGGATTCAAGCGTTTTCGGTTCAAATGCCGAGCTCCCTTTTGTACTCTTCAAATTCCTTGTCGTTGCAGCGGATGAAGTGTCCGGGCCGGATCTCGCGCAGCGTCGGCTTGTCCACGGAATAATCGTGCACCTTGTGCGGTTCGTACACGATGCGCTTGCGGTACTTCTCGTGATACGGATCGGGATACGGGATCGCGCTCAGAAGCGACTTGGTGTACGGATGCAGCGGATGCGCGAACAGCTCGTCCGAGGTGGTGAGCTCCACCAGGTGGCCGTAGTACATAACGCCGATGCGGTCCGAGAAATACTTTACGACGCTCAGGTTATGGGCGATGAACAGTATGGTGAGGCCCATGCGCTCGCGCAGGTCGTTCAGAAGATTGATGATCTGCGCCTGTATGGACACGTCCAGGGCGCTGATGGGTTCGTCCGCGATGATCAGTTCCGGCTCCAGCACGATGGCGCGGGCAATGCCGACGCGCTGCTTCTGGCCGCCTGAGAACTCGTGGGGATAACGCGCGGCGTGCTCGCGCACCAGACCTACCAGGTCCAGCACCTCGTACACCTTTTCGTCGATGTACTTTTCGTCCTTGATGCCCCGGACCTTCAGGCCCTCGGCAATGATCTCGCGCACGGTCATGCGGGGGTTGATGGAACCCACGGGATCCTGGAAGATCATCTGCATCTTGGTCATGATATTGTCCTTGGCAGCTACCTTCATGTCGATCTCGTAACGCGCTTTGCGCTCCTCGGCAGCCTTCCCGGACAGCTGTTTCATATCCTCGTTGAAGGCAGCGGTGAGCTCCGCTTTGCGCTTTTCGCGGTATTTCTCCACGCACTTGCTCTTTTCGGCAGAGGATTCGAGCGCGCGGGTCCTGGCGACGGCGATCTTCTCGTCAAGCTCCTCTTTGCGCCAGGCCTTCCAGGCCTTGAATTCCGCCTGCAGGCGGTCCTTCGCGGAGGGATCAGCAGCGATCTGCTCGCTGAGGAGCGCCTGCTTCTGCTGGAGTTCCGCGTTGAACTCGTTTTTGAAGCTGCGGATCAGTACGGGCAGGCCGTTCTGCGTGGAGGAGATGCGCAGGCCTTCGAAGTATACGTCGCCTTCGGTAGGATCGTACAGGTTGATGATCGTGCGTCCGGTAGTGGTCTTGCCGCAGCCGGACTCGCCCACCAGGCCGAAGACCTCGCCCTTCTTGATATAGAAGCTCACGTCGTCAACGGCTTTGTTGATATAATCGCCGCTGCGGAAGTACTGCTTCAGGTGGTTGACGCGCAGCAGCACATCATTGTCTTCCTCGATGCCCGCTTTGTCCAGACGCCTTACCGTCTCGCGCGTGACGTATTTGTCAAGGAACCTTGCGGCGATCACCAGGGCGATGCCCAGCAGCCACCACAGAATGCAGTGCGCCGCAAAAAACCACAGCACCAGCATGAAGCCGACGGAGTTGTTGCTGTCTGAAACGTTCACGACGGATTTGGAGTAGTCATACATGAACGCTTCTACTCTGGTCTCGTCCGCCTTGTTCTGCAGCGCGCGCATTTGCTTCATGAGCGTGTTGGTAGAGCCGTCGAAATCCTTGTCGTTCAAAAGGGTCTGAAGCGTGGAAAGGAACACGTCTTTATCCGCTTTCACTTCGCCGGCATATTTGGCGCTAATCGCGGCGTACTGCGCTTCAAAGTGGTCCTTCAGTGCGCTTTTGTCGCCGCCGATATAGGCTTTTACTGCCTCGGCAAAGCTGTCGCGCAGGTCCTCGCTCTGCACGCGCTCCTGCTCGCGCACTTCCGCCAGCACCGAAATGTACCTGTCATAATCAAGGGAGGCGGCATAGCCCTTGACGTCCGAAACCTTCGTACCGGCGGCAATGTCGTCCTTGATCAGCTTGACGAGGGTCTCGAGGTATTCCAGGTAATCGCCGGCTTCTTCGCCCTTTTCAGCGGCGAGCTTTTCGTAGATCGCCTTGATGTCGCCCTCTACGCTGGCCGCCTGCAGCTTGGCCATCTTGCCGCCCTTGCCCGCCGCGGGCTTGGCGACAGAGTCGAGATACTCCACCGCGTCCTTGATGAGGCGCGATTCCTCGCCGCTTTCGAGTGCTTCGTAGAACTCCAGATATCCTTCCGGATCGAAATCGGTATCCAGGGAAGAATAGAATACCTGGATATGTTTGTCGATCAACTCGTTCAGACCGTCGGAAAGGCGTTCTTCCCAGATGCTGAAGTACGGGCGCACCGTGCTGATGCGCATTTCCTCGCCCTGGCCCTTGGTGGAAGCCGCTTTCGACAGGGCGCTAAAGTAGCGGTTGTCAAAAGCCACGCGCTCGTATACCGGCGCGCTCCGGTCAACCGTTTTGAGGTTGTCCTTGAGAACGTTCCAGGGTTTTGTGCCGTTGGCCAGCGCGTAAATGGTAACCGCCGCCGCGATCAGTATGAGCACCCAGCCCAGTATCCTCAGCGCTGCAGCGCACCTTTTCAAATGCTTCATGCTTCAGCGCCTCCTTTCACTTCAGCTTTGTCGCGCTCCGCCTGCTCCCTCTTCATGCGCTCGATGCGCTCCGTAACGATGGCAGGCAGCTCGACCTTGGGCGCGTCGGGATGAAGCAGCCAGGTGGCCGCCCAGTGGGTATCGGAGATCGGGAAGACGGGAGGCTGCTGCTCAAAGTCGATCTCCATGGCGTAGCTGTTGCGCGCGGCGAAGGCGTCGCCCGTAGGCGGGATGATCATATCGGGCGGCGTGCCCTGTATGGCTTCCAGCTTCTCCTTGGTCTCCAGATCCGGCATGGAGGACAGAAGCGCCCATGTATAGGGATGCCTGGGATCGTAGAACACATCCTCCGCCGTGCCGAATTCCACGATCTTGCCCGCGTACATGATGGCGATCTTGTCCGCCATGTTGGCGACCACGCCCAGGTCGTGGGTGATGAAGATAACGGACAGCTTGCGCTCGAGCTTTAAGCGGTTGATGAGCTCCAGGATCTGCGCCTGGATGGTCACGTCCAGGGCGGTGGTGGGCTCGTCGCAGATCAGGATGTCCGGGTTGGCGGACAGCGCGATGGCGATAACGATGCGCTGGCGCATGCCGCCGGAAAACTCGAAGGGATACTGCCGGTAGCGCTTATGCGGCTCGGGGATGCCCACTTCCTTCATCAGCTCGATCGCGCGGTGGCGCGCCATGCCCTTGGAGAGCTTGTAGGCGTAATCCTCCGCCTTTTCCTTGAGGTAATCGATCATATCCTCGGCGCGCTGGGCGTAGTTCCCCTTCAGGCCTTCGCCCAGCTGTTCCTTTAGCCTGCCCTGCAGCTTTTCGGCATTTGAGACCAGGCTGCGCTGCACCGCGTCTTTATCTATGAGGTTTTTGGGTATCACGGAAGGCGGAGTCTTCCCCTTAGCCGTCTCTTTATTGAACTTTGCGGTGTCCCGGGCGAAGCGCGCTTCTTCCCTGGGGTTCTGCTTCAGGGACTTAAAGTATCTTTCCAGCAGTGCTTTCTCGCTTGAACGGTATACGTAAGTGGAGCTGTCCTTGTTGAGCTGCAGCGGGTCGATGCTGGCGTCCACGGCGTCGGCGGATGCCTTCAGCGCCGCATGGCAGGCAGCCTTATCCAGCGCTTCGGCTGAGAACGCCGGCAGCGCGGCGGCGAGCGCCGCGACAGCTTCTTTTTTCTTCTCCAGAGAAGCTTTCTCGGAGTATTCCAGCGCCTTCTCCACGTCCTTGCGGAAGGCCAGCATGAAGCCTTCGTCCAGCGTTTCGCGCGCCCTTTTGTTGATCTGCTCGATGCTCTCCTTCGCCAGGTCGGGCGCTTTGCCTTCCATCAGCAGATAGCCGATGCAGAAGAAGTTGGGCTGCTCGGCATTCAGCGCGTCCGTGAATTTCCTGCGGATGGTGCCAAGTTCGTCAAGGGCTTCTTTTCGGATCTGGCCTGCATGGGCGGCTGTATCTCTGCCCCGGAACATGTTCTTCATCTGCCTGGCCTTGGCTTTGAAAGCGGCAAGCTCGGCATCGTCTTCGCGGATGGTATAGGGATTGGTCACGCGGTCCATCGCCTTGTACAGCCGGTCCGCGATATCTTTTACGCTCCTGTCGTCATGCTGATTGAGGGCGTCTTCCATTTCGTCCACGCAGTCCTGCGCTTCCACGAGGGCTTCGGTCGCCTCTTTGTAGGCGAACTCCTCCTTGACGGCCAGCTTTACGAAGTCGTCAAAGCGCTTGGTCTTGCCCTCGACGTCGCTGATGCCGCCCGCCGCCTCCATGGCCTCGCGCAGGTGTTTGAGCATCGCGTTGAAGCCTTCGCGGCCGTCACGGCGGCGCTCCTTGTTGTTGAGCAGCATGGCCTCGGTGAGCTGCCTGCCGATGCGCATGATGGGGTTGAGCGCGCTCAGCGGGTCCTGGAACACCATGGCGAGCCTGTGGCCGCGCAGATTGTGGAACTCGTCCTCGGGGATCTTGAGCAGGTCCCTGCCGTCGTAGATGATCTCGCCGCCGTCCACCATGGCGTTGCCGGCCAGGATGCCCATGACCGCGCGGGTGGTGACGGATTTGCCCGAGCCGGATTCGCCCGCGATCGCCAGCGTTTCGCCCTGCTCCAGCTTGAACGATATATCGCGCACCGCGCGCACCGCGCCTGCGGTGGTGCGGAACGAGATCGTTAGGTTGTTGACTTCAAGCTTAGACATATCAGGAATCCGCTCCTCTCAGTGAAGGATTCAGCGCGTCGCGCAGGCCGTTGCCGAACAGGTTGAAGGAAATCTCCAGTATGGCGATGAAGATGGCCGGGAACAGGATCTCATGCGGGAAGGTCTGCAGCTGCGCCTGACCCTGGGACAGCATCGTACCAATGGAAGTGAGGGTGCGGTGCGTGTCGAGGTTGATGATGTGCAGGTAGCTCAGCATGGATTCCGAAAAGATGACGCCCGGGATCGTCATCACCGCGCCGGTCACGATGGTGCCCAGCGAGTTGGGGAAGATGTGCTTGAAGATCAGGCGCTTGTCGCTGGCGCCCAGGGTACGGGCGGCCAGCACGTATTCGTGGCCCTTGAAGCGGTAGAACTGCGTGCGCACCGTTGCCGCCGTGCCTACCCAGCCTTTCAGGATGTAGGCAAACAGCAGCGATACCACCGGTCCCACCTTGTCAGCCAGGTGCAGCTGGAACAGCGTGGCCACCACGATAAACGGCACCGACGCCAGGATATCGCTGATGCGCTCCATGATCATGTCCACCCAGCCGCCGTAGTAGCCTGCGATGGAGCCGTAGATCATGCCCAGAACGAAGTTGATCGAGGCGACCGTGATCGCCAGCAGCAGGCTGAAGCGCGCGGCGATGGCGAGGCAGGTGAAGATGTCCTGGCCGTGCACGTTGGTGCCGAACAGGAACGAGGGATAGAAGTGGTTCTGATAGTTGAAATACTCCTCGTAATCCACCCTGACCTTGTAGTAGTTGCCCTGCCTGCCCTGGGGGAAGGCGTAGGTGTACCACACTCCGTTTTCGCCGTCGCCCTCGATGCGCAGCGAGTCGTAGTTGGCGGCTTTGGGATTGGACGAGGTGATGTAGTTGGGAATGTAATTGCCGTTTTCGTCCAGCACGGCTGCGCCGTCGGTGTTGCGGCCCTCGTCCTGAAGCTTATACCAGAAATTCGCGCCGTCGTTGCCGTTGATGTAGCTTTCGGCGTTTTTATTATGGGTCTTTGCCAGAGGATAGATGACCTGGATGCCGGTCTCGTTCTGATATGCCTGCAGGGCCAGGTATTCGCTCTCGCTCAGGTTCTGGTATACGAAGCCGATCTGATAGTAGGTGTCTACCCTCAGCTTGTAATGCTTCTGACCCTGCGCGTCGGTGAACTCATCGTACACCTTCATCACGGCAGGCTTGCCGGTTTCCTGGCCGATGGCGTTTAAGTACTGATAGCCCGCCTCGTTCTGCGTCAGGCGCTTGCCGCCGTCCCAGAAACCTGCGTTCTGGAACAGACCCGCCCTGGGCAGGATGTTGCGGTAGTACGGATCGCGGAAATTCACGGTATAACTGGAAAAGATGGGGATGATGACCGCAAACAGCGCAAGCAGCAGGATGAGACAGAAGGCGACCACCGCGCTTTTGTCTTTCCTGAACCTGATCCATGCGTCTCCGAGATATCCGATCGCCTTGGTCTGCAGGCGCTCGTCGTGGATGCGGCCTTCGCGCTCCACGCGCTTGAATTTTTCCTTGGGGATATCGTATTGGGCGGCAATGGCCTCGACTCTGCTCTGAATATCTGTCGTACTCATTTCTTTGAACCCATCCTGATTCTCGGATCGATAAATCCGTAGCTTATGTCGACAACGATGCCGGACACCAGACCGATCAGCGTATAGAAGATCGTCAGCGCCATAAAGAAGTTATAGTCACGCAGATTTATGGAGGTGACATACAGGTTGCCGATGCCGGGAATGCCGAAGATGTTTTCGATGATCAGCGAGCCGCCCAGGATATCGATGAAGGCGCCGATGATCATGGGCAGGATGACCACCATGGCGTTGCGCATGGCGTGGCGCGAAATGGCCTGCGCCTTGGTCAGGCCCTTCGTGCGCGCCAGGAGCATATAGTCGCCGGTGAGCACCTCGCTCAGCTCCGCGCGCGTGTAGCGCGTAAAGCCGGCGATGGAGCCGAAGGAAAGGCTCATGATCGCGGGCACCATGGAAGTGAACATCGTCCATGAGAACAGCGAACCCGCCTTGCTCAGCGAGGCCAGCTGCAGGGGGAACCAGTTGAGTGTAAAGCAGAAAATGTATTGTACCACGAAAGCATATACGTAAGACGGCACCGAATTGAACACCATGACAGACGTCGATATGAACGCGTCCTGCCATTTGTTCTTTTTGAGCGCCGCATAGATTCCAAGTCCAAGTCCCAGGGGGATAGAGATGAGGATAGAATACAGGTTGACCGCCACCGTATAGGGGAGCTTCTGCATCATGATATCCCAGATCGGCAGACTGTCGTACATCTGCTCGCCTACGCCCCAGTCCCATTCGGTGAAGATGCCTTTCAGGTACAGGAAGAACTGCACCATGATCGGCTTATTGTAGCCCATCTTCTCGCGCCTGAGCAGCACGAGGGTGGGATCGCGTCCCTGCTCCTTGATCAGCGGCAGGGGAAGCAGCTTGATGAGCACGAAGCACATCACTGTTATGATGAACAGCGTCAGAAGCATAAGCAGTACGCGCTGTAAGATGTATTTGATCAAACCTTGCCGGTTGCTCATGTATATACCTACCTCCGCTTCGGTTATCCGGCAAGGCGCCTGATCAGGCGGCTGTACTGCTGCTGTATCCACGGCCGGCTTTGCTTTGGCGGGCAGCAGGATAAATGGAACACATGGCCGGAAAGCCGAAAGAATTATTGAACGCTGTGAAACCGGGAATTACACGGAGCGCGGGCATGGTCGCAAAGCCCATGCCCGCACCCGTTCTGATCAACTCAGGCCCTTATAGGCTCGAATTAATACTGCAGAGTGTTGTTGGCGATGTAATCCGCCCACTCGGCGTCATCGTAGTTGTAGGTGTAATACTCGAGGCCGCCGAAGCCGATGATGGTGAGATACTGGTCAGAGCCGTAGTTTACCTTCTGGCTTACCAGGCTGGCCGCGTTCCTGTAGTACAGGGCGGTGGTGGTGAACCAGTTGAGCAGCGCGCGCTCGACGCCCGCCACGATCTGGCACCTGGTGTCATAGGAGTAATCCGCGAACTTGCCGAGCTTCTCGTTGATGCTGTCGACGACCGCGTTGTTGGCCCAGTTCGCCCAGTTCTGCGCGGAATCGGTCATTTCGCCGATCTCGCCGCCGAAGTCGTAGGTGAGCATGACCTTGCTGGTGTCGAAGCCGATCTCCATCTGGTTGCCTGCGCCGGTGGAATCGTCGCAGTAGCAGCGGGCCAGGATGCCGAAGGGATCCATGGAAGCGCCGCCCCAGGTGGTGAAGATCATGTCAGCGCCGCCGGAGTACATGGTGTTGTAGTAGTCGCTGTCGGGGGTCATGGTCATGGTGATCTTGCCCTCGAACTTGCTGCCCTTTACCGCCTCGGTCAACTGGCCAAGGAAGTAGTTGTACATCTGAACGTAGATGGTGTCGGAGTTGTACAGGCGGATGTCCAGAGTGATCTGAGCCTCGCCGTCCCAGATGCCGGCTTCGATGGCCTTGTCAGCCGCGATCGCCATGAGCTCCTGGGCGTACTCCATGTCGTAACCGGTCATGGCCGCATAAGCCTCGTCCAGGTCAGCGTACACGCCGCCCTCGCCGTAGCTCATGTCGAACAGGTCTACCAGAGCCTTCTTGGCGGCCTCGCTGTCGCGATACAGGGCGCCGCTGAAGGGATCGTAGCAGTACATATAGTTCAGGATGCCGAATCCGCCGGTGCCGGCCGCGGTGTAAGCGGTGGCGAAGGCGCTGGCGTCCAGAGCCATCGCGAAGCCCTTGCGGAACTCATCGATGACCAGGATCTGGCTGTTGGTGCCGTGGGCAACCAGCTTCTCGTAATCGGTGGAGAAGCTCAGCTTGGTGGTGTAGCTCTGGGGAGTGTAGTGGATGTAAGCGGAAGAAGCGTACTTCTCCATGTCGTCAGACTGCAGGCCAACGCCGTCGACCTCGCCCTTTTCGAAGGACATGATCTGGGTGGCGTGATCCGCGATGACGTTCACAACGATGGCGTCGGTCTGGTACATGCCCAGATGCTTGCCGTCGTGATAGCCGAACCAGGCTTCGTTGCGGCTCAGGGTGTATTCCTTGTCGAGCTGGAAGCTGGTGAGCATGTAGGGGCCGTAAGACACGGTCTTCTCGAGGGAGCGGCAGTAGCTGCTCTTTACGGTGTCGGCCTCTTCTTCGGTAGCGACTTCAGCGCCGTCCTTGTAGAAGGTCTTGCACTCTTCGTACAGATCCTGCTTTACCAGGAAGTTGCCGGAGAGGTTGTAGGGTACGTAGAAGGCCGGTTCGGGAACGGGGTTCTCGAGGATGAAGTCGATGGTGTAGTCGTCGATCTTCTTCAGGCCGACGTCTTCCCAGGTGACTTCCTTGGCCACATCGGCGGTGTAGAGGTACTGGCTCTGGTAGGAAGCGTAGGGAGCTCCGGTGGCCAGATAGTTGTCAAAGATGTACTTGGCGGATACCCAGGCCTCATCGTTCGTCTCATCTTCGACAGCGGTGTCGCGGTAGAGCACTTCGTCGTTGATATTGACGTACTGGGGGCAGGCATTGCCTTCAGCGTCCAGGCAGCCGGTCAGGCCCCAGAAGCCGGTGTCCAGGTAAACGTCCTTGCCCGCTTCAACCAGCGCTTCGGCGGTATCGGTCACCAGGGTGTAGGTGGTCTTGCCGGCGTAGAGGTAATTCTTGGCGTTCACGATGGAGAACTGGCCGTCATACCAGGAGTCCGCGCGGCGGTTGAGGATTTTGGGGTTGAGCTGCTGCTGCATGGAGTAGATGTAGTCATCAGCGTTGACCTTGGTGCCGTCGTTGAAGCACACTTCGGGGTTCAGCGCGATACGCCAGGCCTTGGCGGTCTCGCCCTCTTCAACGCCGAACTGGCCGACGTACTCGGCAGTCACGTCTACGGGATAATCCGCAGCGGCTTCGGGGGTGATGGAATAACCGGTCTTATCGCTGTTCATGTGGAAGCCATAGAAACCGGTGATGATGTAGTCGGTGATCGCGCTGTCGTCACTGGTCTCCCAGCTCAGCACGTCCCAGTTCATGCTGGATACGATGGCGGAAGTATAATCGTTGAAGGTATAATACTTCTCGTCCGTATAGTCCTTGCCCTCGATACCGGCATAAATGTCGGTGGTGATGCTTCCGCCGCCTGCAGGTGCGGGCTCCAGAGTCACGCTGCCGAGATTGAGCGCACGCTCGCCGGGATCGTAAGACTCGGCGGGCACGAAGCCCTCAGCCAGGGTGGCCACTGAAGAAAGCACCATGATCAGCGCCAGAACGATAGATACGACTTTCTTCATCTGATTCAGTTCCTCCTATTGATTTCTCCGTAAGGTATAAAAACCCTGCCGTGATAATTTAGTTTATCACAGGCGCGGGGTTTCGTCAAGGGAATTTTGACGCCTGCGCGTCGCCGCTGCGCAAAAAACTACCTTCATATACGAAAAATTAACACGCATATGCATTTTTCCTACAGCCGGGTGTCAAGGTAGCGGCCGCTCTTCACGCGACGCCACAAAAGCACCGTGCGTATCCAGGCGTCGATCACGTAGGCGATCCAGGGGCCGGTGTAGGCCAGGTAGAGCTCCGGATACATCCGGTTCAAGGGATGGCACAGCGACCAGGTCATCAGCGGGCGCACGATGGAAACGGACAGAAGCGAGATCAGCGCCACGTACTTCACGTCCCCCGCGCCCCGCAGGCAGCCGGAGTAGATCACGCGGGCGTTCTGCGCCACGATGCCCGCCAGCACCACCAAAAACGCCAGCGAGGCGCCGCGCACGATCTCTTCCTTGTCCGTAAACAGCAGCGCCAGATCGCGCCGCAAAACGAACAGGAGTATGATAATGAAAGCGGATACGATATACCCCAGGCGCATGCACACGTCCACATAGCCCCGCGCCTTGTCCTTGCGGCCCTCTCCCAGCGAGATGCCCGTCATGGTGGCTCCTGAGGTGGCCACGCCGTCGCCCAGGCAGAAGCTCAGGCCCGTGACCGAGCCGATGATGGTGTTGGAGGTGAGAGCGTCGGCATTTATGGAGGCGATGATGCGGTTGTTGAGGGCGAAGCCCACCCGCAGCGCGGCGCTCTCCGCCACGGAGGAAAGACCCACCTTGAGCAGGCCGGAAACGGTGCGCCGGTCAAAGCCTTTCACGCGGGGCTTTAGGCGCAGGTAGCTGTCTTTGAACAGCACAACGTAAAAGCTGATGCACGATGCCACGATGCCGCCGATGACCGTAGCCAGCGCCGCGCCCCGGACGCCCATGGCGGGAAAGCCGAAGTGCCCGCCGATCAGGCAATAGTTCATCACCACGTTTACAAGGTTGGCGGTGATATTGGTGACCATGGTGATGCGGGTGTTGCCGGTAGCGCGCAGGGCTGCGCACAGGCACAGGTTCCAGCAGTTGAAGGGCAGGCCCAGCGCCACGATTTTAAAGTACTGCACCGCCATGGCGGTCGTGTCCCCGTCGCCGCCCTGCAGGCGGATGATGGGTTCCGCAAGGAAATGGCCCGTGGCGGCGATCAGGGCGCCCACGAAGGTGATCAAAAGCATGCTCAGGGAAAGCGCCTCGTTGGCGCCGTCCCGGTCTCCCTCGCCGCGCCGCCTGGACACCATGGCCGTAGTGCCCACGCACAGCGCCTGGGCCAGGATCAGCAAGATCAGCCGGGGCTGGGAGGTCAGGGCAATGGAGGCGATGGCGTACTCGTGCACCGATTTTACCATCACCGTGTCCACCGTGCCGATGATGGACAGAAGCGCCCCCTCCAAAGCAGCAGGCCAGGCGATGGAAAACGCCTGGCGGTACATGCTTTTGTCTACATAAGCGCCCGGAGAGGGCAGCGCGCTCGTTTCGCTCATAAGCGGATATATGCGTTATTGTTCAGTCTGTACCCGGAAACCGGGGCGCTTTCACGCCGCGCGGCTGCCCAGCATGCGGGCCAGCGCCCTGAACAGCGGATAGCTGAGCACGCAGAGCACCGCGCCCTTGAGCAGGTTGAAGGGCACCGTTGCCCAGGCGATGAGGCTGCCCAGAGAATCGATGCGCGGCACGATCTTCGCCATCATCGAAACGATGGCCGCTTCGGGAAGGTGCATCACGCTCACGTAGAACGGAATCATGATATAGTAGTTTACCAGCGCGCCGACAAGCGCCATCGCGATCACCGACAGCACGAACGCCAATATCAGCTGCCAGGCGCCCAGCTTTCTGCCGAAGTGCGTCACTTTGCCCTGCGCGTCCGTTTTTCCGGGCAGCAGGCGGCACACACCCCAGGCGCACAGCACCAGGGCCGCGCTGGTAAGAAAATCAGCCAGCTCCCCCACGCCCATGCTGGAAGAATGCAGAAGGCCCGTGAGGTCCTTGAATAAAAGCACGCACAGCGCGTCCACCGGACCCAGCAGAAGGGCCGCCAGCATCACTGGCACCGAGGAAAAATCCAGCTTGTAGATCGGCGGGAACACCGGGATGCCGGGGATAAAATACAATACGGCGCTCAGCGCCGCCAGCGCCGCGGCGCGGGTCAAACGCCTTACGGTCTCCGGTCTGATGGCTTTTTCTTTGTTCTGCATACCGCACTTCCTTTTTTATAAAGCTTCGCCTTTCAGAAGCCTGCTCGCTGTTTCTTCGTCCCCGCGGAGAATCGCTTCGCGTATGAGGGTGGAAGATATCTTTTCGTCGCAATTACCGACTTTGGTCTGTACTTTAACAGTGGGCACGATCAGAGTCTGGACGCCCCGGTCCGCCGCCAGGCTTTTAAGCATCCCGCTCGTGCCCCTTCCCCCCGCGCCGAAAGAGTAGTCCTCGCCGCACACGAAGGCGCAGGGACGGTAGGCCCGGCAGAGCATATCCACGAAGGCTTCGGGCTGCATGTCCGCAAGCGCCCGGGTAAAATGCACGTTTTCCACCCGGTCGACCCCCAGGCCCAGGATGGCGACCGTTTTTTCCTCCGGCGTCATCAGCTGCAGGGGCTTGGGGCCGAAGAGGCTCTTGGGGTTTTCGATGAAGGTATACACCATGGCTTCGGCGTTCTTTTCCCTTGCCAGCCAAACGCATGCGCGGATCACGGCCCTGTGCCCCGGATGCATGCCGTCGAAGGTGCCCAGCGCGATCACCCGCGCCAAAGTTTTCTCCATGCTCACGCCTCCGGCGCGCCTTCCAGGAGCATTTCTTCCAGCTGCCGGGGCGTGTCCGCGATCGTCCCCGCGCCGGCTTCAGCCAGCTGGGCGGATGTGCGGAACCCCCAGGATACGCCGATAAACGCAAGGCCCGCGTTTTTGGCCGTTTCCACATCCACGCCGCTGTCTCCCACGTATACGGTCTTTTCCCGGAACGTGCCGAAACGCGCGCGGATCAGGTCCGCCCCGGCGGGATCGGGTTTTTTGGGTACGGTGTCGCTTTCGCCCACGGTGATGTCCACAAGGGAGCCGAAATGGGTCCTGGCCAGCATATTCGCGCCGGCGTCGAACTTGTTGGAGCTAATGCCGATATGCGCGCCCGCCGCCTTCAGCTTTTCCATCAGGGCGCAGATGCCTTCATAGGGCCGGGTCCTGACGTTCAGGTGATCGGCGTAATAGGCCTTGAAGCAGCGGAAGACGCTGTCCACCGTTTTTTCGTCCGTTCCCGCCGGCACCGCACGCGCCGCCATCATGTATAGGCCGTTGCCCACGTAGGAGCGCATCTGATCCAGCGTCCTATCGCCAAGGCCATGCTCCCTCAGGGCATGGTTCATGGCCAGGAGCAGATCGGCCAGGGTATCGAGCACCGTGCCGTCCATATCGAAGATCACAAGCTCCCACTTCAATGCGCTTCACCTCAGGGCATATGATATATGCCGAGCGTTAAGGATTCGGGCTGTTCAAAAAATATTTACCGCGCAGGCAGGAAAATTAACACACGCGCCGAAATTTTAAAGTACGGGCGAGTGCCCGAACCGATTTTCGGGAAAGGACGGTATCGTATATGAACATCAAGTATTACGGGCGCTTCATGGACGTCTCCGACAGTCTGCGCGACTATGCCGAAAAGAAGATAAATAAGTTGGACTGGTTTTTCGGACCCGACTCAGAAGCCCAGGCCAAGTTCACGCTGGAGCGCGGCGGAAAGAATATCGCCGAGATCACCATCACCCACCGCGGCATGCTCTTCCGCGCCGAGGAGATCTCCACAGACATGTACGCCTCCATCGATTCCGCCGTGGACAAGATCTCCCGCCAGATCCGCCGCCACCGCACCAAGCTGGACAAAAAGTTCCGCTCCCCCGCTCCCCTGCCGCCTGTGGAGCTCCCCGAGGACGAGCCCGTGGCCGAGGAAGAGCGCAAGGTCGTAAAGGTGAAACGCTTCCAGGTGAAGCCCATGAGCGTGGACGACGCCATCATGCAGATGGAGCAGCTGGGCCACTCCTTCTACCTGTTCGACAACGCCGACACCGGAAAGGTGTGCGTGCTGTACCTGCGCAAAGACGGAGATTACGGCCTGCTGGAGCCTGAAGAATAAACTTCGTTGTATCTATGCCCCGCAGCCTAAGGCTACGGGGCTTTTTTGCGGGCGGATACGCCCCTTCCGGGCTTGCCATCCGGCAAGTAAAGAGGTATAATAGCGCAAAACATACGGAGAAGCGGAACATGAGATATGACCACGTGGAGCTGCTGGCCCCCGCGGGCAGCATGGACAGCCTGAAGGCGGCGCTCTTCTTCGGGGCGAACGCCGTTTACGCCGGAGGGCCGTTCCTGCAGCTGCGGGCAGGACAGACCGCTTTCGATCTGAGCGCCATCGCGCAGGCGGCGGATCTGTGCCACGAGCGGGGCGCAAGGCTGTATATTGCGGCCAACGCCTTCACCTTTCCGGAAGAGATCGAAAAGATGGGGTCTTACGCCTGTGCCCTGAAGGACGCGGGCGCGGACGCCATGATCATATCCGACCTGGGGGCCATACGCGCCGTAAAGCGCCGCTGCCCGGACATGGAAGTGCACGTGAGCACCCAGGCCAACTGCACAAACCACGAAAGCGCGCTTCTGTACCGGGAGATGGGCGCAAAGCGCGTGGTGCTGGCGCGGGAGATGAGCCTTGAGCAGATCCGGCTTTTGCGAAAAAACACCCCGGCGGACCTGGAGATCGAGGCCTTTGTGCATGGCGCCATGTGCATGGCCTATTCCGGCCGGTGTATGATCAGCGCCTATCTTACGGGCCGCAGCGCCAACCGGGGCGGCTGCGCCCAGAGCTGCCGCTGGAAATTCGCCCTCACGGAAGAAAAGCGCCCCGGCGAGTACTTTCCCATCGAGGAAGACCCGGACGGCGACACCATACTGTCTTCCTACGACCTGTGTGCCCTGCCGGTGCTGGACGAGCTGATCGAAGCGGGCGTCACGTCCCTCAAGATCGAAGGCCGCATGAAAACGCCCTACTACGTGGCGGGCGCGGTGAACGCCTACCGCATGTATCTGGACGGCGGGAGCCGGGAAGACAGCATGCGGGAACTTTGCTCCATCAGCCACCGTCCATATTCCACGGGCTTTTACCTGGGCGAGATCAAAAACTCCGTGCACGCCCCGGCATACTATTTCAAGGACTGCGACTACCTGGGGCCCGTGATCGCGCGTGAAGGCGACCGCGCCACGGTGATGGTAAAGAACAAGCTTTCCGAAGGCACGCAGGTGGAAGCCCTCACGCCCGGAAAGATACTGTGCTTTGCCGCACAGGACCTGCGCACCCCGGACGGGGAAAGCATCGCGGAAGCCCGCGTGCCCGACAGCCTGTTCACGCTTCCGGTTCCCGGCGGCGTGGAGGCGGGGTGTTTTCTGCGCCTGCGCCATTCCTAAGGCGCGGCGGGCAGCAGCTGATAAAGGAGGATACCGAATGAAACGGTTTATATGCCTGGTCATCGCCGTGCTGATCACTTTGGCCAGCGTAGCGGTGATGTACCCCTCGCTTCTGGAAGACATCCTGCCCAGGGAAAAGGTGCTTTCGCTAATCCCGGACGGCCAGCTCCAGTGGGACGAACAGAAGCTGGGCCTTTCCAGCTTTCCGTTTTACGGCACTGAGGACGAAAGCTTTTACGGCGTGTTCAACCTGATAAAGGACCTGGCGCCTTTCCTGTACGAAGACTACACAGGCACGCCCGACATTAAGGGGATGCTGGGCCAGATCACGGCAAACGAAGGCGTTTTGCAGGCGCTGTACTCGTTTCTGATCCTGTGCGTGGTATCCATCCCTATCTACATGATACTGCGCCTCATCCCCTTCAACACCCTGCAGCGCATGGCGGCGGAATGGCCCTGGCCCTTCAGCTGGCTGGGGCAGGGCGTTTTCGCGGTGATGTGCGGCGTGAGCTGCGTGTGCATCACGTGGCTTGGCTGCAATACGCTGATCTTCCAGGGGCTTTTGCAGAAGTTCATCACCTGGATCGGCGGGCAGAAGATGCCCGACCTCGCCATGAACGTGGGCAACATCCTGCTGATCGCGGTGGCGTTGCTGATCGTGATCGGCCTGCTGAAGACCACGCTGTTCCGCGGGTCCCTGGCGGTCAGCCTGCTGACCGCGGTGTTCCGGGTGATCGTGTTCCTGGTGTTCTTCGCCTTTATCAGCGTGTTCATCGGCCACTTCACCTGGCGCGTGATCCTCTACGGCGCCGGCTTCGTGCTGGTATGCGGCGTATTCGAGAGCATCACGGAGAGGAACAGGCGGTAATATGGACGCGGTGATCCAGATCGACCTGCACGGCATGAGCCTGGACGAGGCCCGCGATGCTTTGGACGAAGCCCTCCGGCGCGCGGACATGAGCGTGTACCGGATACGGGCGATACACGGCTTCAACAGCGGCACGGCCCTCAGGGACATGATCCGCCGCGAATACCGCTGGCACATGAAGGTGATGCGCATATCCCGCGGCCAGACGGACGGCCAGACGGACCTGGTGCTGCGGGAATACTGAGCCTTTCATTACGCAAAAATTCAAACCGGATAAGAGGTATCTGCTATGGACAACACGAACGCAATGGCAAACCGCGACCGCATCATCGTGCGCACCAGCGTGACGGGCATACTGGTCAACGTGCTTCTGGCCGCCTTCAAGGCGGCGGCGGGCCTCGCCAGCCACTCCATCGCCGTAATTTTGGACGCGGTGAACAACCTCACGGACGCACTGAGCTCCGTGATCACCATCATCGGCACCAAACTGGCCAACCGCCTGCCCGACCGCAAGCATCCCCTCGGCCACGGCCGCGCCGAATACTTAAGCGCCATGCTGGTGAGCGCGATCGTACTGTACGCCGGCATCACCTCGCTGATCGAATCGGTGAAAAAGGTCTTCTCCCCAGCGGAGGATCTTTCCTATTCGTATATATCGCTGGTGATCCTGGCGGTGGCCATCGCCGCCAAGCTGCTGCTTGGCCGGTTCGTGAAGAGCCAGGGCAAAAAAGTCCATTCCGGTGCGCTGGAGGCCTCCGGCTCGGACGCGCTGTTCGACGCGCTGATCTCCCTGAGCGTGCTCGTGAGCGCGGTGATCTACCTGCTGGGCGGGCCGTCGCTGGAAGCCTACGTGGGCATCGGCATCTCCGCAATGATCATCAAAGCCGGCGTGGAAATGATGCTGGACAACGTGAGCGACGTGCTGGGCCGCCGCGCCAGCCAGGAGACCACCAAAGCCGTGAAGGACATATTGAACGCCGAAAGCGAAGTGCGCGGCGCCTACGACCTGGTGCTCAACAACTACGGTCCCAACAAGGATTACGGCTCCGTGCACGTGGAGCTGCGCGACACCATGACCGTTGAGGAAGTGGACGTCCTCACCCGCCGCCTGGAAAGGGCCGTGTACCTCAAGACCGGCGTGATCTTGACGGGCGTGGGCGTGTATTCCTACAACACCTCGAATGACGAGGCCGCCCGCATCCGCAACGACGTGCAGCAGCGGGTGCTGGCCTACGACTGGGCGCTGCAGTTCCACGGCTTCCACATCAACCTGGATAGCAGGGAAATGCGCTTCGACGTGGTGATGAGCTTTGACATCCCGGCCAAGGAGGGCCTTTCCATCCTGTACGCCGATATCCAGGCCGCCTACCCGGACTATGCCATCAGCATCACCCCGGACGTTGACATCACGGACTGAAATCTGTCCAAGCAAAAAACCTGCCAGCAGCAGCTGGCAGGTTTTTCGCTTGGCATCCTTCATTCTTCAGTTTTCAGTCTTCATCATTCATCTGCGTCAGGATTTGGGGGATGGGATGAATAATGAATGCTGAAGGATGAATGACTGTCTGATTCTCTGGTTCATCACCCATCAACTCCTGACTCCTCACTCCTCACTCCTAACCTGGAATCAGTACAGCATGGATATAATCAGTGTTCCCGCTGTAAACATGATCCACAGGTGCATCGTATCTTTCCCCTTCCACACCCACAGGGCCATCAGCACGCTGCCGGCAAAGAGCGAAAGGATGCCCCAGGCTCCCTGCAGGCGCAGGGGCGTAAAGCCGAAGCTGCCTAAGTACATATACAGCTTCATGAAGGCTGAAACGGCGAACAAGGCGCTGCACAGCAGTACCAGGCTGAGCATGACCTTTCCCCAGGCGCTTTCGCGCATGGACTTCTCCGCGGTCTTTTCGGCGATCCAGATAAGGGTAAAGTTCAGCGCCATCACCGCGCACATCTCGTAAAACCCCTGCTTGGCAAACTCCGCCATCGTCAGGTCGCCGGGCGCCAGGTTCTGCTGAAAGGCGACGGCCAGCTCCCCGCCCTGCACCGCGACGAACGCCAGATACATGGCGGCAAAAAGCATCAGCAGCGCGCACCACAGGCCCCGGGGCACCCTGCGCAGGTCCGCCTTTTCGCTTTCGGGCGACACGGCCTCCTGTTTTGGGTTCAGCGCGCCGTGCATCTGTGCGTACAGGTACGCCCCCAGCGGCACGCTGAGAAGAAGCCGCGTCACCACGGCCACGATCGTACTGAACCAGTCGTCCGCATGAAGGCGACCCAGGGTCCTGTCCGTCAGATCTGCAAATCCGCTGTCCGCGCTCTTCAGCAGGGAAAGCGCGATCAGAAAAAACGCCAGCGCCACCGCGCATGCCAGCAGGGCCGCCAAAAGCGTCTTCCCCGCGCGCTTCCCGTCCCGGCGGCTTTTTACCGCCGCGGTCAGCGTCTGCATCCTCGCCAGCACGTTTTCAAGGGGCAGGGCGATGTAGATATCGAAGGCGTCCCGCAGGATGTGGCCTTCACTATGTCCAAAGCGGAACGCGCCTGTGACGGCCAGAACCCACATGCCCATAAAGCCGGGCAGGAACACCAGGTACTTCAGCGCGCTTTCGTTCCATATGCGGCCGCAGGGCAGATGTATCCAGTCCGCCCGGCACATCCCCGTGAAGATCACCGTCCATATCCCCGCGAGCCACACCCAGTGCTCCGGGGCGCGGCGTTTTCCGCAGGAGGCGTAAAAGCCCCAGAATGTAAACAGCGCGCCTGCTGCGGGATACAGGTACCCGATCTTTCCCGGTGCGAACCACATCACCAGCACCAGCACATAGCCCAGCGCATAGCTCAGCGCGCACAAAGTGAGTTTCTTCTGATCCGGCCCGGGGCTCTCCCCCTCCAAAGCCGGACGTTCGTCCAATTCCATGTTTTTCCTTTCCCGAGCGCAGGCGCGAGGCGTATTGATACACGTTCTGCGGTCGATCTGTTTTTTTGGTGAGGGGGCTTACGGGCGGGCGTCCGCGTCCTCCTCGGAAAACTTCAGGATGTCCCCCGGCTGGCAGTTCAGTTCATGGCACAGGTCCATGAGCGTTGAAAAGCGGATGGCTTTGGCCTTGCCGGTCTTTAAGATAGACAGGTTGGCGGGGGTGATGCCGATGCGGCGAGCCAGTTCGCCCAGGGAAAGCTTGCGCCTGGCCATCATCACGTCCAGGTCCACGATAATGCGCATACTTCCTCCTTATACCGTTAAGTCCAGTTCGTCCTTCATGGCGCTGCCCTGCTGGATCACGTTTTTCACGATGTGCACGATCAGCCCCATCAGCGCGGCGGCGGCGGCCACCACCAGCACCGAGGGATGCAGGTAGCAAGCGCCAGCCAGGCACAGAAGGCCTACCGCAAAGCAGCACCAGGATATGAGGCGCAGCCGCTTTGCCGTACCCAGAGTGAACACCCGGCCCGCTCTCACGTCTCCCATCAGGGCCCACAGCTGCCACAGGGCGAGCCAGGCAGGCGCGGAGCCCGCCACGACCAGCGCAGACGCCGCCCGCCTCTGCTCCGGGCTCATCATGTCGCCCCGGTAAAGCTCATCCCCCTGGATCATCGAAACGATCTCGCCTGCGTCCATCACCAGAAGCACCAGGGCGAAAAAGACGATGAGCGCCCGGGACAGGGCAATGCTCTTTTTCAGATCCCACTTCATTCGTTTTTCTCTCCTTTGCCGGTTTTGCGCTCATTATAGCCCATGCAATTCCGTTTGTCAATATAAATTTATCGTTTTTCGATAATTATTTTCTGTTCCGCGAGTATGTGCAGCCTCACAGGATACCGGGATGGCAAACGGGAAGCAGCGGTTTGGAAACCGCGTTTTTTCTGCCGTGCATGGCAGAACCGAAAACGTCTTCCAAAAACGGCCATACTTTCGCAGAAACTTTACCCAATGCGCTTGCAAAAGCCAAAATATTAAGGTAGAATTAACTCAGGTAAATTAAATGCGCTTTTCCTTAAAATAACTTTGAACCGATGAGGAGGCTTTCCCATGCGCCTGCCGGATCAGTATACCAGCCGCATTCCCCTGCGATTTCGGCCCGACGGGGGCTTCCGCATCCTCATGATGAGCGACCTTCACTACGCCCTGGACCGGGACGAACGCACGATCAAAGCGATGGAGCTGCTTCTGGACAGCCAGAAGCCGGATTTCGTGATTTTGGGCGGCGACAATACCACGGGCAAATCCACCTGCGAAGAATTTGACGTGCTCCTTCAGGACATCGCCCGCCCCATGGAGGATAGGCGCGTGCCCTGGGCACACGTTTTCGGCAACCACGACATCTCTCCCGACGTGTCCAAAAAGTACCAGCAGGCGGGCTACGAAAGCTGCCCCATGTGCGTTTCCAAATCCGGGCCAGAGGAGCTGCCCGGCGTTGGCAATTATTTCCTGCCGGTGCTGGATGAAAACGATGAGCCCGTCTTCGGCATTTGGGCGCTGGACTCCCATCAGGACTTCGAAACACCCTCCGCGCCTGCCTTTTACGACGGCGACCTGACCCGTGACCTGCTTATGCCCTCCCGGCTGATGGCGGGCTCTGACTGGGAGTTCATCCGCTTCGAGCAGATCATGTGGTACTGGAACAGCTCGGTAGAACTGGAAAAGCTGTGCGGAAGCAAGCTGCCCTCCCTGATGGTGTTCCACATCCCGCTGTTTGAGTTCAACGCCCTGCTTTTAAACGCGAACCGCACCGGCATGAAGGGCGAATACAACGAGCGCGTGAGCGCCTCAGAGATCAATTCCGGCATGTTCGCCGCCGTTTTGCAGCGCGGGGACGTGAAGGCCATATTCGCGGGGCACGATCACAACAACACCTTCGACGGCACTTACGTGGGCATCCGCATGGGCTTCGACGGCAGCGCGGGCTATCACGCCTACGGCATGAAGGACAGCGATCCGGGCGGAAAGCACGGCCTGCGCGGCGGGCGCGTGTTCGACATCCGCCGGGAAGACCCGCAGCACATCGACACGCACATGGTATTCATTAAGGATCTGCAGTAAGAACCACAGCCCCCGCCGTTTCCGGCGGCAGGGCATACACATAACGGAGGGGATCGGGGATGAAGCTTCCGAATATCTGGGGTCAGGGCGCGCTGTTCGCCTTTTCCGGGCTGGACGGCGAGTGCCGCGTGCACAGCTGCCTGAACGCCTCGCTGCTGGGCGATCTGCTGGGCATACGCATACAGGCAAAGGAGATCTTCGATCTGTACATCCTGCTGGACGGCATCAAGGATATCCATTACGACCTGGTGGCCTCGGACGTGATCCGCGCCCGCCTCAAGGACGCCCAGGGGCAGGAGTCCCCGGTGATCATCACGTTTATGGACCAGTGCACCGTCGTAGGCCTGTGCGGGCGGGGACGGGTGCAGCTGCGTTCGCTCAGGGCGCTGAGCGAAAACCGCACCGCTTCCGGCAGCGAATTCGTTTCCGGCGCCTCCGCCTTCCGCTTCTGGCGGGAGGACAGGGACAGCCTGACGCTGTTCTCCTTCTCCACAAAAGGCTTTATCCCCGTTTCGAAAGAAAAGATCCAGGCGCTTGCCGACGCCCGGGAAGCTTTCCTTGGCCGTTTTGAACCCATTCTGCCCAGGGACGAGGATGCCGCGCTCACGTTTTTGAAGTGCGTCTCGGTGATGAAGAGCCAGGTATACACGGCGGACGGCCAGTTCTGCCAGCGCTGGACCACCCCCAACCGCCTGCCCCACCGCTGGCTGTGGCTGTGGGACAGCGTGTTTCACGGGCTGGGCAATTTCCTGCTGGACGAGACCCTGCCCCGGGACAGCCTGCTGAGCGTGCTGGACGTGCAGAAGGAAGACGGCTTCGTGCCCCACCTGGCACGGCCCAGTTTTACTTCCGACATCACCCAGCCTCCGGTGCTGGCCTGGGGCGCGGTGAAGCTGTACCGCCGCACGGGGGACAAAGATTTCCTGCGGCTCGCAGCCCCGAAGCTGGATAAGTATCTGACCTGGAACATCAACAACCGGCTGAATACAGACTCTGGTCTGTTTTGCTGGCATGTGAACACCGACAGCGACAACTGCCGCGCCGACGAGAGCGGCATGGACAACTCGCCCCGCTTCGACGGCGTGAAGCAGATGGAATGCATCGACTTTTGCTGCTTTATGGCAAACGAGGCCCAGGCGATGGCGGAGATCTACGACGCGCTCGGCGACGCGAAGGGCGTGTGGTGGCGCGCGTACTTTGAAGAGCTCAGGCAGCGCATAAACACCTGCCTGTGGGACGAAAAGGACCAGCTGTATTACGACCGGGTGCCCGGCAGCGGCTTTCACCGGGTGAAGAGCGTGGCCTCCTTCCTGCCCCTGTTCGCGGGCGTCTGCACAGAAAATACGGCTGCCGCCCTGATCGGGCATCTGAAGGACGAAAGTACCTTCCACACCCGCCTGCCCATTCCCAGCGTGGCGATGGACGACCCCACCTACGGCACCGACATGTGGCGCGGGCCGGTGTGGATCAATTACAATTACATGATCTGTGAAGGTCTGCGGCGCTACGGCTTCGGCAGCCTGGCAGACGAGATCGTTCTGAAGACCGTGCGGGAGATCGCCCGCTTCTTCCTGACCGACGGCGTGGTATACGAGATGTACGATCCGGACGGACTGATGAGCCCCCGCTCCATCCGCCGGAAAGGGCCCGTGATCGAGCCCTACGACCCCCGCGTGCGCTATCAGGTGATACGCGATTACGGCTGGACCAGTTCGCTGTGCGCCGCCATGATCGCCGAAAACCCGCATCTGTTCGGCGGCAGCAAAACGCAGGCGAAATGAGCACGGCAGAAAAATACTTCTCCCTGCTTGAGCGCCTCGCGGACGGCTGCCTGAAGTATCAGCTGCGCTCCACGGGAGATGCGGCCCTGGACGGCGCGCTCCTGTGCCCGGCCTGCGGCGTCATCCACGGCAGGTGCCACGAAGCCGCGTACCCGCTTTTGTGCCTTGCCCGCACCACGGGCAAGGAAAAGTATCTGGACGCGGCAAAACGCCTGTTCGCCTGGGGCGGAAACATGGTATGCGAAGACGGCAGCATGCTCAACGACGGCCAGAGCGAGTGGCGCGGCATCACAGTGTTTTCCGCCGTGAGCATGCTTCACGCGCTTACGCATCACGGCCCGCTGCTTTCGCCCTCCGAAAAGGCACAGTGGGAGGAAAGGCTCTCAAGACAGCTTACCTGGATCCAAAACAGCATCGATCCGGACAAGCGGCCCTTCAACATCAACTACATCTGCTCCGGCGCCGCCGCCCTGGCCCTAGGCGCGGCGCATTTTGGTTCGCCCGAAATGAAATCGGCCGCATACCGCCTTTCTCGCTACGCGCTCGCCCGCATGGACGCGGACGGGCTGATCTACGGGGAGGGAACGCCCAACGACCTGGTCACCCCCGGCGGCGCCCGGCCCGTGGATATGGGTTACCTGGCTGAGGAATCCCTGCCCTCCCTGTACGAATACGCCGTCGCCGCTAAAGACGAAGAAGCCCTCCGGGCGGCTAAAAGATGCGCCCGGGCGGTGCTTGCCTTCATGCTGCCGGACGGCGCGTGGGACAACAGCTTCGGCACCCGCAATTTCAAATGGACCTACTGGGGCAGCCGCACCGCGGACGGATGCCAGGCCTTGTTCAACGCTCTGGGCAAAGCCGATCCCGTGTTCAGCGAGGCGGCCCTGAGGAACCTCGGGCTTTATGAACGCTGCCTGGACAAATACGGACTCCTGGCCGGAGGCCCGGATTACGCCGCGCGGGGAGAGCGGGCGTGCATCCATCACAGCTTCTGCCGCATGAAGGTGCTGGCCCAGGTACTGGACGAGGGCGTATGTGAAGCCGCCAAAGCCGCGCTGCCCTCCGAAGAAGCAACCGGGCCAAAGCGCTACGCGTCTTTAGGCATGTGGCGGCTCAGCGCGCCCGGCTGGCTTGCGGACATTACGGACGGAGATTTTGAATACATGAAGGGCGGCCACGCCTCCGGCGGCGCGCTGACGCTGCTGTTTAACCGGCTCTGGGGGCCGGCAGTCGCCGCCGCGAATACGGTGTATTCCCTGAAGGAGCCCCACAACCAGCAGCTCTCCCGCGCGCTTTCCAGCCATCGCGCGACCTGCCCGGATTTAAGTGTTGATCGAAACGGCCAGACGTATCACCAGTTCTTCTGCTTCAGCGCGAAAAGCTTTATGGAAGCGGACGGAACGCTTGGCGTGCGATTCGTGCCCGCAGACATCAGCCATGCCCCCTGTCCGGACGGAGCAGAATTCCGGACGCGATACCGGCTCACAGAAGACGGGCTGGACATCTCGATTAGCGGAAGCGGGGCGGTCTTCACGCTTCCCATAGTATGCTCCGGCGCCGAAGCCGAAGCGGCAGGCCATACCGCCCTGCTGCGCCGCGGGAGCCTGATGCTTACGGTCATCTTCAGCCGCCCGATCGCCTCCGCCCAAAGGATCTTCTGCCTTTCCCCCGGCCTGGAGGCGCTGGAGCTGAAATGCCCCATCGACGGGGACCTGCAGGTTTCCTTGCGGTGCACGGAAGAAAACCATTAGGAACGTTTTCCATATCATCCGATCCCCGCATAAAAAGCGCTGACTCCGTTCAAGATGAGGTCAGCGCTTTTCCTTTTTGGTTTTCAGGCACAGGCAGAAAACGCATCCAAAAAGCTTTCGAAATTTGCGTCCTCCCCTATTGACAGGCCGTACCATTGCCGCTATAATATGAACATTCATTCATATGAACGGAGGATCATATATGCACGATCACCGCGCGACGCTGGAGCGCATGCGCTCGCTCACGCCCGACGAGGAGACCCTGAGCCGGCTCACGCGGCTGTTCCGGGTGTTCGGGGATCCCACGCGCATGCGCATCCTGTACGCCCTGAGCCGGGGCGAGATGTGCGTGTGCGCCATCGGCGAATACCTGGGCATGGAGCAGTCCGCCGTTTCCCATCAGATGAAGGTGCTGAAGGACACGTATCTGGTGAAGAGCCGCCGGGAAGGCAAGACCGTGTATTACGCTCTGGCGGACGATCACGTGCAGAGCATCGTCTGCCAGGGATACGAGCACGTATGCGAGGAAAAAGAATAACGCCTGCGGGGCGAAAGGAGAACAGGTTTATGTTCAGTCACATGGAAGAGGAACAGAAAAAGGAACTCATCACGCTTCTGGCCGGAGCGGTGCTCTGGGCGGCGGCTTTCCTGCTGCCGGAAGGACTCTGGCGCACCCTGGCATATATCGCCATATATCTGTTTATCGGCTTTGAAGTGTTTGCGGGCATGATCCGCGAAGCCCGCGAGGGCGAGATCTTCACCGAGGAGACCCTGATGACCCTGGCCACCGTAGGCGCGCTGATCCTGGGCGAATATCCCGAGGCGGTGGCGGTGATGCTTCTGTACCGGGTGGGCGAATGGTTTGCGGACCTGGCCGTGGATTCCAGCCGGGAGAGCATACGCGCCCTCACCGAACTGCGTCCCGACAAGGCGCGTGTGCTGCGCGGCGGCGAATGGCTCACAGTGGCCCCCGCCGAGGTGCAGACGGGCGAGACGGTGCGCGTGCTGCCCGGCGAGCGCATCCCGCTGGACGGTGAGATCGTGAGCGGCTTTACCACGGTGGACACCTCCGCCCTCACCGGCGAGAGCCTGCCCCGGGACAAGGGCCCCGGAGACGAGCTGTTTTCCGGCTGTGTGAACGTGTCGGGCCAGGTGGAGATGCGCGTGCTGAGCGAAGAAAACGACAGCGCCGCCAGCCGCATCATGCGCCTGACCGAAGAAGCGCAGAGCAACAAAAGCAAAAGCGAGGATTTCATCCGCCGTTTCGCCAGGATCTATACGCCCGCCGTATGCGCCGCGGCGCTTCTGCTGGGCCTGGTTCCCTCCCTCATCACGGGCGACTGGAGCACCTGGGTGCACAGGGCGCTGGTGTTCCTCACGGTATCCTGCCCCTGCGCGCTGGTGGTGAGCGTGCCGCTGAGCTTCTTCTGCGGCATCGGCTGCGCCTCCAGGCACGGCGTGCTGGTGAAAGGTTCCGTATACCTTGAGGCCCTGGCAGACGCAAACATCTGCGCTTTCGACAAGACCGGCACCCTCACCACCGGCGGCTTCCGGCTGAAAAAAGTGACGCCCGAGGGCGTCAGCAAAGAAGAACTCGTGCGTCTGGCCGCAGCGGCGGAGCGCTTCTCCTCTCACCCGGTAGCCCGCTGCGTGGCGCAGGAAGCGCATGAAGACGCGCCAGCCCGTCTCATTTACGAAAAGCCGGGCATGGGCGTGAAGGCCGAAGTGGACGGAAAGACCGTGCTGGCCGGCAACCGCAGGCTGCTGGCCGCCGAGGGCGTGGAAGCGCCTGACATTGAGGGCAGCGTTTTCGTGGCCGCGGACGGAACGTTCATCGGTTCCCTTGTGGTGGGCGACGACGTGAAGCCCTCCGCCGCGCCCGCCGTGCAGGAACTGCGCCGGATGGGCTTTTCCAAAACCGTGATGCTTTCAGGCGACAGGCCCCAGCCCGCCGAAGCCGTGGGGCGCGAGGTGGGCCTGGACGAAGTGTACTCTTCCCTGCTGCCCGCTGAAAAGGTCGAGCGCATGCAGAAGCTGAGCCAAAGCGGCAAGCCCATATACACGGGCGACGGCATCAACGACGCGCCGGTCCTGGCTGCGGCGCACGTGGGCACAGCCATGGGCGGACTGGGCAGCGACGCCGCCATCGAGACGGCGGACGTAGTGATCATGGACGACGACCTGCGCCGCCTGCCCCGCGCGGTGAGCATCGCCCGCAGGACGCTTTCCATCGCGAAACAGAACATCGTCGCCTCGCTGGCGGTGAAGTTCTTGATCCTGGGCCTGGGCATATTCGTGACGATCCCCATGTACGTGGCCATCATCGGCGACGTTGGCGTGCTTCTGGCCGCCACGCTGAACGCCCTGCGCGCCCTGCGCGCCTGACGAGGAGGCAAAAGCATGACGGAAGTCGTAGCCGCGCTGATATGGCAGGATGACCGCTTTCTGATCTGCCGCCGGCCCATCCGGAAGGCCCGCGGAGGGCTTTGGGAATTTGTGGGCGGCAAGGTGGAAAAGGGCGAAACTCCCGAGCAGGCTCTCGCGCGGGAGTGCCGGGAAGAGCTGGACATCGAACTGGACGTGGGCAGCCTGTTTATGGACGTGGTCCACGAATACCCGGACATCACGGTGCACCTGAACCTCTACAATGCCCGCATCGTTTCCGGAACGCCGAAGCTGCTGGAACACGAGGCCCTGGCATGGATCACGCCGGGCGAGATCGCGATGTATGCGTTCTGCCCGGCGGATCAGGATATCCTGAAAAAGCTTTCGGCGGTCTGAGTTTACTTCACTGCCTCAAAGGCGGCGTCCAGGGCTTTGATCAGGTCGTCCGCGTTCTCGATGCCGATGGACAGGCGGATGGTGTTGGGCTTGATGCCCTGGTCCAGGAGCTCCTCCTCGGTGAGCTGGCTGTGGGTTGTGGTGAAGGGATGGATGACCAGGCTCTTCACGTCCGCCACGTTGGCCAAAAGCGAGAAGATGGCCAGATTGTCGATGAATTTCGCGGCGGTGTCGCTGCCGCCTTTGATCTCAAAGGTGAAGATGGAGCCGCCGCCGTTGGGGAAATACTTTTCATACAGCGCATGGCTGGGTTCTGACGTAAGCGAGGGATGGTGCACGCTTTCCACCTGGGGATGGCGGCTCAGATAGTCAACGATCTTCAGGGCGTTTTGCACGTGGCGTTCCACGCGCAGGGAAAGGGTCTCCAGGCCCTGCAGGAAGATGAAGGCGTGGAACGGGGAGAGCGTGGCGCCCGTGTCCCTCAAAAGGATCGCCCGGATGTAGGTGACGAAGGCCGCCGGTCCTACCGCGTCAAAGAAGCTCACGCCGTGGTAGCTGGGGTTGGGGTCGCTGATCCAGGGGAATTTCCCGCTTGCGCGCCAATCGAACGATCCGCCTTCCACGATCACGCCGCCAATCGCCGTGCCGTGGCCGCCGATGAACTTGGTGGCCGAGTGCACCACGATGTCCGCGCCGTATTCGATAGGCCTGACCAGATAGGGCGTGGCGAAGGTGGAGTCCACCACCAGCGGTATGCCGTGGGCATGGGCGATCTTTGCCACAGCCTCGATATCGATGATATTGGAATTGGGATTGCCCAGTGTTTCGATAAAGATCGCCTTGGTCTCGGGACGGATGGCGGCTTCGAAGCTCCCCTCGATCCCGGGGTCTACGAAGGTCGTGGTGATGTTGCTGCCCAGGGGCAGCGTGTGCGCCAGCAGGTTATAGGTGCCGCCGTAGATGGTTTTGGATGCCACGATGTGCTCCCCCGAACGCGCAAGCGCCTGGATGGTGTAGCTGATGGCGGCGGCGCCGGAAGCCACCGCGAGGGCGGCGCTGCCGTTTTCCAGCGCGGCGATGCGCTCCTCGAACACGCCCTGGGTGGGATTGGTGAGCCTTCCGTAAATGTTGCCCGCGTCCCTCAGGCCGAAGCGGTCGGCGGCGTGCTGGCTGTCGTGGAATACATAGGACGTAGTGGCGTAGATGGGCACGGCGCGGGCGTCGGTAACGGGATCGGCGTGCTCCTGTCCGATGTGCAGCTGCTTGGTTTCAAACGCCCAGGAGGCGGAAGATCTGATATCTGACATGGCGGTAACTCCTTTTGTATATGTTTTCTGTTCTGTACCTATGGATGCGGCCCGCTCATGCGGGCTGTTCGTTTACCGCTCATTCAGAACACATTCGGTCCCGGCTCAGAACGAGGGCGATGGGCTGTCTGTTTTTCACCTGATCTGGTTCCTTTCGCGTGATGGTATAATCCTATCACTTTGATAGGCTATTGTCAAATACAAAATCCCGATGGTCTTCTATAGGAAATTCCTATAGCCCATCGGGATGATTTCGCAGATCGGCTCGGACCGGAACGCTTATTCCGCTGCGTAGGAATCCAGATTGCGTCTTTCCTCCCGCGCGTTCTGATCGGCGGACAGGTAGCGCCTGAGCTCGGATATGTATTTTTCGCCCGGCTGGCTGAGCAGGGCGTTTTTGCGGGTGATAAAGCCGATGTCCATCCGGCTGTTGGGGTTTTCGGCATCCTCGCGGTACGGCACGGCCCGGTAATCGCTGCCGTTCAGCTCCTCGCAGATGATGCCGCTGCATAGGGTGTATCCGCCCAGGCCCACCATCAGGTTGAGCATCGTGGCGCGGTCGGAGCAGCGGATGAGCCGCGGATACTCGTTGGTGGACAGGATCTCCTCCGCCAGATAGAAGCTGCTGTCCTCCCCCTGCTCGAAGCACAGGCAGGGGTACGGCTCCAGGTCTTTCAGGGTGAGGGCGTCCCTCGCGGCCAGGGGATGCCCCTTCCACAGATACACAAAGGCACTGCAGGTGATGAGGTGCGTGAACTCGAGGCCGTTGTCCTTCAGCAGTTTGCCCAGGGCGCGGCGGTTGAAATCGCTGATGTACAGGATGCCGATCTCGCTGCGGGCGGCGGCCACGTCGTCGATCACCTGGCGGGTGCGCGTCTCCCGCAGGGCGAATTCGTACTGCGCCACGTCGTATTCCCTGACCATCTCCACGAAGGCTTTTACCGCGAAGGAGTAGTGCTGGGTGGACACGGCGAACTTTTCCCGCCGTCTCTCCCCTTTTCCGTACACGTCCATAAGGCTCCGGTACTGCATGATCACCGAGCGGGCGTAGGGCAGAAAGGCCAGGCCCTCCGCGGTCAGGCTGGTGCCCCGGCCGCCCCGGTTGAACAGAACGATGCCCAGCTCCTTTTCCAGTTCCTTCACAGCTGCGGTGAGCGTGGGCTGCGATACGTACAGGCGCTCCGCCGCCCGGTTCAGCGAACCGGTTTCCGATATGGCGATCACGTAAGAAAGCTGCTGCAGGGTCATCCGTCCGCCCCCTTCCATATTGGCTTTGTTATCATCATACCGCCGCGCGGCCGTAAAGTCAACAGTTTTCGGGCGGGAGCAGCGGCGGAACAAGAAGCAAAGCGGGAGGCCTGTGCACGGCCTCCCGCATGAGCTTATGGGGTATGTTTACTTCTTCAGCTTGCGGCTCACCCACACGAAGGCCGGGATCACCAGCACCAGGATGCCGATGTAGCCCACGTAGGTGGTGCCCTGCTGCAGAAGCGCCTTCAGACCGAAGGACGCCCCAATGGCGGCGATGCCCAGCATGATCACGGTGATCACCGCGCGGCGCAGCTGCAGGTTCTTGATGAAGGAGAACAGCTTGTCGAAGCGGCGGCAGCCCGCGTTGGCGAGACCCGCCGTGCTGGTCAGAACGGCCAGGGTCATCAGGAACACGAACAGGTAGGTCAGCCATTTCATGCCCAGGGAGTTCAGCACCAGGAGCAGGGGCAGCTTGTTGGGATTGAAAATGTCCTCGATGGTGGTGGTGAAGGCAAAGAGCGTGAAGGCGATAGCGATCATCAAAACCACGGTGATGATGTAGCCCGCCACGATAGCCTTTTTCGTATCCTTGCGGCTCTCCAGTACGTCCGCGACGCTCATGACGTTGAAGGCGATGGTGGACTGGAAGCAGCCGTAGAGGATCGCGCTGTAAATGGCGTACAGCAGGTTCGGGGTCTTGGTGTTTACGGGGGCGGCCTCAAAGGCGGCTTTCAGGTCGTAGTCGCCGCAGGCCAGCGCAAGCACCATGATCAAAAGTACCACTGCCACGATGGCGTACATCATATACTTGGACGCCAAGGAAAGCAGCTTGGAGCCGTACAGGCACAAAAGCGCGGAGATGATGATGGTTGGGATGGCAGCCGTCCAATAGCCCAGTTTGAAAACATTTCCCAGCAGGTTGGCTTCGCCCGAGAAGGCCAGGCCGCCGGCGCACATCACCGTAGCCAGGAACAGCACGTCGTATATGACAGCCATGACGGGGCCGAACTTTTCGCCGTAGCAGGAAAGCACGAAGGGACGGTAGTTGGTGGTGCCGTTGGCGCGGGCGTACTCGGTCATAAAAAACATCACGCCGCCCGTGACCAGCATGGCAAGCAGCGGCCCGAACAGGCCGATCCAGCCGTATTTGACGTAGTAGTTCATGCTGAAGGCGCCCGTGGCGAAGCCGGGGCCGAAGTGGCCGCCCAGCCATACGGCGGCGACGCCCAGATAGGAGGCGGCGAATACGCCCGCCTTTTTGGCAGTGTTCTGTTTGTTCACGTGTATCCCTCTCTTTCGTGATTTACTCATGGTCGAAGGAGGTGCGTCCCACGACGATGTCCTTCATGTCCTGCGCCATCTGCATGTGCAGCGGGTGCGTGAGGTACGTCTGCAGGTGATCGGGACTGTCCAGGTCGATCACCGCCATGATGTCCGCGTTGGAATCGCGCGCAACGCAGGACCGGTAGACCCGCGCGCCGTTCAGCCACGCAAGTTCCTTTTCCAGGGCCTGGTAGGTGCTCTGAACACGCTCGAAGGCCTTGTTTTTGTCACAGTCCGGAGCCAGCTTGAGCAGCACGTAATGCTTCATGTGTCCACCTCCTTCCCCATGAGGTCTCGCGCCTGGGAGCGGGGCTTCCGGCCGCGCGAAACGGGCGGAAGGCGAGGCTCAAGGCTCGATGGATTGTCATATTTTAGCACTGTGCTTCGGAATTAACGTGCACCACGTATTGATTTTCTGTAAATATCAGGTAAAGCGGAACCTCCCATATTCTGGCGTCCACGCTCAGCCTTCACGCCACGCATCCTCTTTCCCGCCGACGCCATCCGCAGCGGACCGACGCCGAACTTTGCCGTATCTTAACCGTTGTGGTTTTGACTGCGAAGCGGAGGTGTTATATAATATGATGCGAATTCAGTACGGAAGCAGGCGAAGGATGGTTTGCAGTCTTTGCCCCCGCCGGTGCTTTGCCGAGCGGGGAGAATACAGCGGTTCGGGCTTCTGCGGGCAGGGAACGCTGCCCAGACTGGCGCGCGCGGCGCTGCATTTTGACGAAGAACCCTGCATCAGCGGCTCAGGCGGCAGCGGCGCGGTGTTTTTTTCCGGCTGCCCGCTGGGCTGCGTGTACTGCCAGAACTACAGGGTGAGCCACGGCGGCTACGGGGCCGTGGTCTCGGCGGACCGGCTGAGGGAGATCTATTTCGAGCTGATTTCCCAGGGCGCCGTGAACATCAACCTCGTGAGCGGCACGCCCTTTCTGCCCGCGATCCTTGCGTCCCTGCGGGGCGGCCTGCCGGTACCCGTGGTGTGGAACTCCAGCGGCTACGAGAGCGTCCAAACCGTAAAGGCCCTCAAAGGATACGTGGACGTATACCTGCCGGACTTCAAATACATGGACAGCGCGCTGGCTCTGCGGCTGAGCGGCGCGGAGGATTACCCAGAAGTGGCCCTGGCCGCCATCGAAGAGATGCTGTCACAGACCGGGCCCGCCGTGTTTGACGACAGCGGGCTTATGAAACGCGGCACGCTGATACGGCACCTGGTGCTGCCCGGCCAAATGGACAATACCCGGCAGGTGCTCAGGCGCATCAAATGGGATTTCGGGGATGCCTGCGTGTCGCTGATGGCGCAGTACGTGCCCATGGGCGAAGCCCGCATGCACGAGGACATCGCCCGCCCCCTCGATGCTCAGGAGTATGAAGATGCGCTTGCCTGCATGCAGCGCCTGGGGCTGGACAAAGGCTATACGCAGGCGCTCGCCTCCGCCTCGGACAGTTATACCCCGGCTTTCGACCTGACAGGCGTCAAACGGGGCGCGGGCGGCAAGAAATGATGGAAATGCTGTTTTCTCCCCTGTTTTCGGGGTCGAGCGGCAACTGTATATACGTAGGCACGCGCGAGGAAGCCGTGATCGTGGACGCGGGCGTATCCGCTCGGGCGATCCGGGAGGAAATGGAGCGTGTCGGCCTTGACGCAGGTGCGGTAAAGGCCATACTGGTGACGCACGAGCACACCGACCACATCACCGGTGTCGGCGCGCTGGCGCGGGGGTTGGGTGTACCCGTATACGCCACGGAAGGCACCTGGCGGGGCATGGAAAAGCGGCTGGGCAAGCTGGCCGAAGGGCAGAAGCGCACCGTGCAGGCCGGCGTGGATTTTTACATCGGCGGCATCGACGTGATGCCTTTCGAGACCCCGCACGACACCAACGAGCCCTGCGGCTACGCTTTCTGCGTGGGCGGCCTGAAGGCCGCCGTGGCCACGGACATCGGCTGCGTGAAGGAAAGCTGGCTGGGCCACGTGCGCGGCAGCGACATCGTGCTTCTGGAATCGGATTATGACGAAGACATGCTCCTGGCGGGCAGCTACACCTACGAGCTCAAGCGCCGCATACGGGGCCGCCGCGGCCACCTGTCCAACGAGGACGCGGGCCGGGTGGCTGCGGAGCTGGCCGCCACGGGCACAAAGCGCATCATACTTGGCCATATGAGCCAGAACAACAATTTCCCGGATCTGGCGCTCAGGACCATCGAAAGCATCCTTCTGGACCGGGAGATACTGCCGGGGCGGGACGTGATGCTGTCGGTGGCGCGGCGGGACGGATGCAGCGGCGTGTTCGCCGCGCGCATGCAGGCGGAGGACTGAATGGAAGGAAAAGGCTTTATTCTGCCGGATCGGGAGCGGGTGCCCTCGGTCTTCGCGGCGTCGTGCCTTTTTTTCGCCGCCGTGCTGGGGCAGCCCGTCACCTCCCTTCTGGTCAGTTTCCTCATGCGCCTGGCCGCGAAGGCCGGAGCGCACGCCGGCGCCGGATACTTCCAAATGCTGGGCACCGTTTTTTACTATCTGCTGTTCATCGCCCTTCCCTACGCGGCGTACGCTTTGCGGCACCCCGGCATCGGTGAGAACGTTCGCTTTAAGCCCCTTGGCGGCGGCCAGGCGCTTTTGTGCGCGTTTGCGGCGATTCTGGCCGTGATGTGCCTAAGCGCCCTCACGTACCTTTGGATCATCCTGCTGGAAGCCCTGGGCGGCCGCATACCCGACAGCCCGTCCCTGACCGCCTCCACCCCCGGGGAGCTGATCGGCCTGGTGCTTTTAAGCGCCGTGCTGCCCGCCGTATGCGAGGAAACGCTCTTCCGCGGCGCGCTTTTGTCCGCCTGGGAGGAAAAGGGTTCCGCAAAAGCCATGCTCATCGTGTCCGTGCTGTTCATGCTGCTGCACGGCAGCGTGACGGGCATCCCCTCGGAGCTGGCCGCAGGGCTGATACTGTGCTTTCTGGCGATCAGCACAGGCTCTGTATTTGCCGGCATCATCTTCCACACGGTATACAATTCGGCCATCCTCATCATCAATTACGCCTCTGCCGGTTCCGCGGAGGCCGAAGCCTCCCCGAGCTACTTTAATGCCATCGGCGGCGCGGCGGGACTGCTCGGCCTGTTCATGCGGCTTCTGCTTTTCTCCCTGCTTTTGTTTTTCGTGCTCAGGGCCCTGTACCGCAAAAGCGCAAAGGACGGCTTTGGGGTTTCGGAAGCCTCCAGGCGCGAAAAGAGCGCATATGAATACGTGGTGATTATCTGCGGCGTGCTGGCGGCGCTGCTTCTGTACGCGGAGGATATCCTCACGCTGATTGGAGTCATCCGATGAACGCCCTGATCGCCTGCGTGGGCAAGCTGAAGGAAAGCTGGCAAAAAGAGGGCTGCGAGGAATACCTGAAGCGCCTGAGCCGCTACGGGAAATACGAGATCGGCCAGGTGCCCGACGAGCCCGAACCGGAAAGGCCCTCCGACGCGCTGTCCCTGCAGGTGATGCAGAAGGAAGGCCGCGCGCTGCTCCGGCTCGTAAAGCCCGGCGACTTTCTGGCTGCCCTGTGCGTGGACGGAAAAACGCTTTCTTCCACGGATCTGGCCGCCGAGATGCGCACATGGGAGAATTCCGGCAGGCGCGTGGTATTTGCCATCGGCGGGTCCCTGGGGCTGAGCCCGGAAGTCATCGCCCGCGCGGACGAGAGGATCTCCTTTTCCAGAATGACCTTTCCCCATGGCCTCATGCGCGTGATCCTGCTGGAACAGCTGTACCGCGCCGAGCGCATCAACGCGGGCGAACGATATCACAAATAAGCACAAGGAAGCTGTAACATGAAAAAACACACTCGCTCTATCATCCTGATCCTGGCGCTTCTGATCGTCCTGAGCGGATGCGGAAAATCCAAAGACAAAGACGTGAACGCGGCGCCTTCCCCGACATCCGCACAGAATGAGAACGTGCAGGAAACCGCTTCCCCCGCGGCGGAAACGGATGAAGTCACCGCCCAGGAACTGCCCGAAACGGCTGAAGCGGAAAGCGCCTCCGGCCGCTCGCTTCTGATGACGGTGGGAGACGTGGGTGTGTACGCCGAGGACGTATCCTATATCGCCTACCAGCTGTACAGCCTCGGCCGGGCCGAGGACCCCTATCAGTATACCCAGGCCCTCAATTACTGGCTGCTCAATTCCGTATCCGCCGAGGTGCTGGCGGGCCCTGAGACTGAAGAATTGCTGGGGGAAGAATACGCTGCCCTGCGGGAGAGCTACATACAGGAATACAACGGCTATCTGAACGAATACGCCCAGTCCATGTACGAAGAAGGCGACACCGACGAGACCAAAGCCGAAAAATACCGCCTGGCCCAAAAAGAATACGAAGACCAGGGGCTGGACGAAAACAGCTATGTATACAAAAGCCTCGCGCTGGACGCCATGGATGAGTGGATCGCCCGGAACGTGAGCGAAGAAAAGCTGACCGTCAGTGACGAAGACATCCTGGCGCGCTTTGGCGAATACGCCCAGATGGACAAGACCTATTTCGAAGACGCCGTGACGATGTACGAATATTATACGATGATGAGCGGCTACGAATCCTATTACCAGCCGGCGGGCTACCGGGGCATCCTGCACATCCTGCTTTCATCGGACGAAGCGCTGCTGGAGGCATATGCCAATGCAGCCACAGATGATGAAAAAGAAGCCGCCCGCCAGGCCCTTATCGACGCCAGCAAGGCGGAGCTGGACGACATATACGCCTCCTTCGCGTCGGGCGTGTCTTTTGAGGAACTGATCGGGCGCTACAACACCGATCCCGGCATGACGGGGAGCGCGCTGACCGAAGGCTACCCCGTGCACAAGGACAGCATCACCTACATGGAAGAATTCACACAGGGCGCCTTCAGCGATAAAATGCTCGCCCCCGGCGACATCAGCGATCCCGTGGTGACCGAATACGGCGTGCACGTGCTGTACTACCTCAGGGACATCCCCGAAGGTGTGGTGGAAATGACCGAAGAGATCAGTGCGGAGATCGCCCTGGAGATACGCACCGGCCTAGTGCAGGACGCGGTCACCGAGGCGATGAAGCGGTATCCCATCATTTATACCGACCTGTACGCCAGCCTGATCGGCGAAAAAAACGTGCTGGACGATTAATTACAGATTTGTGACACAATTTACGAATTAACACGCCGCAGGTATTGATTAAACCTGAAAATATGATATAATAAACTAAGGTGTATACATATACCCTGCGGGAGAAACGCAGGATCAAGCCAAAGGCGGGATACAGCATGGCCAATAAACTCAGCTACGAGGAATTTGTAAAACAGCACGAAGAGGCCCGTCGCAAATACTGCGAGGCCAACGGGCTGGATTATTACGAGCATTACCACATCAAGCCCCAGGCGGAAGAACCGCAGCCCCAGCCCGAAGACGTCCAGGCAGAAGAAGAGCAGCCGGACGCCGTCCGCGAAGCCGGATCCTTTGGGCGCAGCCGGGAAGCGCAGAATGAAGACGCGCAGCCGGACGATTCCTTTGACGCGGAAGACGCTCCGGAGGCGGACACCCCCGAAGAGGATCAGGACGCACCCATGCCCGAGGACGACTTTGAGCCCGCGGAAGAAGACGACGAAGAAGACGCAGAGGGCGAGGAACCCGGCGGCGTGCTCTTCGACAAAGTGGGCCTCTTCGCGCGCAGGCTGTTCAACCGCGTGAAGGATATCGCAGACGAATCCGATCAAAAGGAAGACGGCTCTGAATCGGACGAAAACGAAGAACCCGAGGATAGTGCTTCCGATGAGGATGAAGCGCCCGAAACGGGCAAAAAGACGGAAGAAGCTGCCGCGGACAGCGAAGAAGAAGCGGACGAAGCGGAAGACGCCGAAGCGGAGGCGGAAGAAGAAACCGAAGAGGAAGAACCTTCCGAAGAAGAAGTAGAATCCGAAGAGGAAGACGAAGAGCCTTCCGAGAGCATCGGTTCAAAGCTCAAAGGGCTGTTCGGCCGTCTGACGACCCGCAAGGTGCCCGCCGAAACGGACGACGACTGGCTGAAGGATGAGTCTTCTTCCGACGCGCAGGACGACGCTTTCGAATACGAGGAACCGGACGAAGCCGAAGCGGAAGACGAAGCGCAGGACGAAGACGCCGAAGACGAGGAAGACGGCTTCCAGGAAGAAGCGGACACCGAGTTCGGTTCGGATGAAGAGGACGACGGGGACGAAAAAGCCGAACCCGAGGACGAAGAATACGACGGCGATTCAGCAGACGGCGAAAACGATGCCGGGGCGGAAGAAGACGAGGAAGAGGAAGACGTCGAAGAAGACCGCGCCGGGCTGGATATAAAAGGCGCGTTCAGGCGCCTGTTCTCCCGCCGCTCCAAAGACGAGGAAGAAGACGAAAACGATCCCTTTACCACGGACGACGTGGACGAAGACGCCGCGGACGGCGACGAGGACCCGGAAGAAGACCGTAACGAGCCCGCCAAAACGCCTGACACGCACCAAGCCCTGTTCAAGGAGGATGAAGATATGTCGATCAACGGAAGCGAGCTGCTCAACGGAGCAGATAACGGGCAGAGGCCCCTCTCACGCCGCGAACGCCGCATGCTGGAGGAGCAGGCGCAGGGCCAGGCCGCTTTTCAGGCCTCCCAGGATGCGGAGCCGGAGCGCCGTCCCACCCGCAGCTATACCCCCATGCGCAACCTGATCGGAAAAGAAAACGCCGAGAAAGCGGAACCCGAACAGGACGAAGACAGCGCTCCCGCGCAGGAAGAAGCCAAGCCCGCCCGCAAGGGGTTCAAGGGCCTGTTCGGTTCCCGCCGCCAGCCCAAGGACGAGCCGGAAGCGGACGACGACGAGGATGACGACGAAGGTCTGACGTTCTCCGAGCCGGAGGAAAAGGCGGACGAGGCTGACGAAGAAGACGACGAAGAAGCCGAAGAAATGCCCGAAGAGGACGCGGACAGCGAAGACGACGAGGAAGACGAAGACGAGGAAGAGGAAGACGAAGAGAGCGAGGAGGAAGAAAAACCCGCCCGCCGCGGATTCTTCAGCTTCCGCAAAAAGGATAAAGACGAAGATGAGCCCGCCGAACCCGAAGACGAGGAAGACGCGGACGAAGAAGACGATGACGATGATGATGAAGAAGAGCCTGACGACGAGGACAGCGAAGACGACGAGGACGAAGAGGAAGAGGAAAAGGCGCCCCGCCGGGGTCTCTTCGGCCGCCGCAAAAAGGCCGCAGACGAAGATGACGAGGACGAAGACGACGAGGATGATGACGAAGAAGAAGAGGACGAAGATGAGGATGACGAGGACGAAGACGATGAGGACGATGACGACGAGGAAGAGGAAAAAGCACCCCGCAAGGGTCTTTTCGGCCGCCGCAAAAAGAACATAGACAAAGACGATGATGATGACGATGAAGACGATGACGAAGACGAAGACGAGGACGAGGACGACGAAGACGAAGACGAGGACGACGAAGACGAAGACGAGGACGAGGACGACGAAGACGACGATGATGATGAAGACGAAGAAGATGACGACGATGATGACGACGATGACGACGATGACGACGACGATGATGACGACGATGATGACGACGATGATGACGACGATGATGATGAAGATGAAGACGACGATTTCGACGACGTTTTCAGCGATGACGACGATCCCTTCGGCGAGCAGGACGAGGATGACGACGACGCAGACGATATAAGCTTCGGCCAGAATCTGCTGGGCATCATCAAGGGTGCCGCCGTGGTGCTGCTTTTGCTTGCAGCCGCGGTAGTGGTGCTGCGCACGATCGAAGCCGGTGCCCAGGCCACGGGCGGCAAGTTCAGCTGCGACTGGTTCCGGGAGCATCTGGGCGCTGTGGGCCGCTTCCTCTTCCCCATCAAAGGCTGATATATTTAATAAAACGCGGGGCATGCGCCCCGCTTTTTTGAAGGAGGACTTATGGCAGACCGTATCGTATTGAATCCCATTTCCTATCACGGACACGGCGCGATCGCAAACATCGTACCCGAGCTCAAGGCGAGAGGCTACCGCAAGGCATTCGTCGCCACCGACCCTGATCTTCTGAAGTTCGGCGTGACCAAAAAGGTGACCGATCTTCTGGACGAGGCCGGCTTTGCCTACAGCGTTTATTCGGACATCAAGCCCAATCCCACCATCGCCAACGTGCAGTGCGGCGTAGAGGCGTTCAAAGCCGCCCAGGCGGACTGCATCATCGCCATCGGCGGCGGCTCCTCCATGGATACCTCAAAAGCCATCGGCATCATCATCAACAACCCCGAATTCGCGGACGTGCGTTCCCTGGAAGGCGTGGCGCCCACCAAGAAGCACGCGGTGTTCACCATTGCCGTGCCCACCACCGCCGGCACCGCTGCCGAGGTGACGATCAACTACGTGATCACGGACGTGGAAAAGAAGCGCAAGTTCGTCTGCGTGGACGTGAACGACATCCCCGAGATCGCCGTGGTGGACCCCGACATGATGGCCACCATGCCCAAAGGCCTCACCGCCGCCACCGGCATGGACGCCCTCACCCACGCCATCGAAGGCTATATCACCAAGGGACACTGCGCCATCAGCGACATGTTCCACCTGGAAGCCATCCGCCTGATCAGCCGCAGCCTGCGCGCCGCCGTTCAGAACGATCCCGACGGACGCGAGGGCATGGCGCTGGGCCAGTACATCGCAGGCATGGGCTTCAGCAACGTGGGCCTGGGCATCGTGCACTCCATGGCGCACGGCTTGAGCGCCCTGTACGATACGCCCCACGGCGTGGCCTGCGCGATCCTGCTGCCCCTGGGTCTTGAATACAACGCCCCCGTCGCCGGCGAGCGCTACCGCGCCATCGCCGAGGTCATGGGCGTGGACGGCCTGAATCGCATGAACGACGCCGAAGCCGCGAAGGCCGCCATCCAGGCCGTGAAGCAGCTCAGCCAGGACGTGGGCATCCCCGCGGACCTCAAGGGCATCCTGAAGGAGGAAGACGTGCGCTTCCTGTCCGAATCCGCTTACGCGGACGCGTGCCGCCCGGGCAACCCCCGCGACACCTCCGTGGAAGAGATCGAAGCCCTGTACAGGAGCATGATGTAAACCATCTCCTGCCAAAGGCACGCATGGGCGCCGAAACGGTACCCATGCGTGTTTTTGGTTTCTTCCCGGAAACTTTGGGACTTGCGTGAAACCGACAACTCATCCGAACCTCTTCGCGGCCCACCTTCTCCTCAAGGAGAAGGCATATAAGGCTTCCCCTTCAGGGGAAGCTCCGCCGAAGGCGGTGATGAGGTGGTATGCCGGACTGCCAGTCGCGGATTATCGTGAAGAGTTTTTTGGCGGATCGTGATCCTGAGCGGTTCAGCCGCCCAGCTTTTTCGCCGCCTCCGCCCGCTGGCGGCAGATCTCCGCCCAGCTGGGGCGGGAGGCCACCATGTCGCTCAATTCTTTCAGGGCTTTGGGGATATCGATCTGCTGGGGGCAGACAGCCTTGCAGGCGCCGCAGCCTATGCAGGCCGAGGGGCGCTTGTCTTCTTCAAGCGCATCCAGCTGCATGGGCACGGTCATGCTGGAGGCGAATTTCAGGTCGTTATAGGCGTGGATCAAAAGCGGGATATCCAGCTGCATCGGGCAGCCCTCGCAGCAGTAGCGGCATTTGGTGCAAGGCAGGGCGTTTTTGAGCCCTTCGGCAACGGAAAACAGCAGCTGTTCCTCCGCGTCCGAGAGCGGCTCGCCGCCGGAGAAGGCAGCGATGTTGTCCTGCATCTGGGAAAGCTCCGACATGCCCGACAGCACCATGCGCACGTTTTCCTTTTTCATCAGCCAGCGCATGGCCCAGGCCGCCTGGCTCTCTTCGGGTCTTTGCGCCTTCAGTTTTTGGGCGTCCGCTTCCGGCAGGTTCGCCAGCTTTCCGCCCCGCAGGGGCTCCATCACCCATACGGGGATGCCCCGGAGCGTTAGCAGGTCGTACTTCGCTTTGGCGTCCTGCAGCGTCCAGTCCAGGTAGTTGAGCTGGATCTGGCAGAACTCCGCGCTGTCGCCCAGATAGTCCAGGATCTTTTCCAGCGTGTCCGGGCGGGCATGGGTGGAAAAGCCCAGGTGCCTTATGCGGCCCAGGCGCTTCTGCTGGCGAAAGTAATCCACGATGCCCCAGCGGGGATCGGTGTACACCCCCAGGGAGCTTTCGCAAACATTGTGCAGCAGGTAAAAATCAAAATACTCCACGCCGCACTTTTGAAGCTGCTTTTCGAAAACGCCCGCGGGATCGTAGCTGTCCGCGATCTGGTGGCCGGGAAATTTGGTGGCCAGATACCAGCTTTCGCGGGGATACTTTTTGAGCGCCTTTCCGATGGCCAGCTCGCTGTGCCCCCCGTGATAGGGCCAGGCGGTATCGAAGTAGTTGACGCCCGCCTCCATGGCACAGTCCACCATGCGGCCAAGCTCTTTTTCATCGATGGTGTTTTCCTTCGTCTGGGGCAGCCGCATGCAGCCGAACCCGAGACGCGGCAGCCTTTCGCCGCAGGCTTCGTTAAAGATCATCCGTTTGCCTTCCTTTCCGAAACGGTCCTTTTCCGTGCTTTCTCAAATAAGGTCGATGGGTGCTTTGTCCCCGTACACTTCCCGCCAGTCCGCCTCAAAGCCTTTCACAGCCAGCTCGGTCATGGGATGGTATACGAGCTTGTCGAAAAACGCCGGCGGCAGCGTGGCGTAATGGCTGCCCGCCTCCGCGACGCGCGTCACCTGCTCCACGTTGCGGAAGGACGCGGAGAGGATCTTCGTCGTGAGCCCGTGGGCCTGATACAGCTGGGCGATGCGCTTTACGCACGCTTCCCCGTCCCCCACGTCTGAGAGCTTGTTTACGTAAGGCGCGGCGAAATCCGCTCCCGCCCGCGCGGCCACAAGCGCCTGCTGCGGGGAGAACACCGCCGTGACCGTCACGCCGAGGCCTTCGTTCTTGAGCATCCGGCAGGCCCTGATCCCCTCTGGCACGGCGGGCAGCTTGATGAACAGGTCGCCCGGCCGGCGGGAGAGCAGGTCCCTCAAAGCCAGCGCTTCGCGCAGCATGTCCTCCGCGCGGGTCTGCATCGTTTCCACGTGCAGGATGCCTTCGCCCACAACATGGCGTATCGCCAGCAGCGTTTCGCGGAAATCTGCCCTTTCCCGGCATACAATGGTGGGGTTCGTGGTCACGCCCTCCGCCGGGTAGTATTGAAGCACATACTCGATCTCTTTGGGAGAAAACGAATCGACCAGGTATCTCACGGCAAAACCGCCTTCCTCGCGTATTCTTCCATTAGCCGCACATAGACGCGGTAGTTTTCCAGCGGCACGTCCGGCGGCGTCTGATGGTCCACGGACGGGATAAAGCGCCCGGCGCGCATCACCGGCAGAAGCCGCTCGAATTCCCGGCGCATGGCCTCCTCGCCGTCCTTCATGATGCGCTTGTTGAAGCCGCCCAGCATGATGAATTCCGGAAAGTCCGCCCGGAGCTTTTTCACGTCCACGCCCGCCTGATATTCCAGGGGCAGCGCGCCCTCCACGCCCGCTTCGATCAGCCAGGGCACCATTTCGGATATGTCCCCGTCCGAATCGATCAGCACGCGCGTGCCGTGCGCCCGGATAAAGGGGATCACGCGCCGGTAGTAGGGGTATATGAACTCCATGAACAGCTTTTTAGACAGCATCGGGCCTTTGTTGTAGCTCATGTCCTCCGCGAGAGTCATAAACTCGGGCGTGCTCACGGCGTAGATCTGCTCAAGCACCTTCAGCTGATAATCCGCCAGGTCGTCCAGTATGCGGCTGTACAGTTCCGGCTCGTCGTAAAAGGAATAAAAATGGCTTTCGATGCCGAAGAGGGTCCTGGGAAACCAGAACCCTCCGTCCATCGAAAACCACAGGCACACGTCTCCCCGGCCGTGATCCTCTTCCCAGGCGGCAAAGATATCCCTTACGCGCCGGGGCTCATCCCCGGGGTACAGATACGGTTTGATGCGCTCGTAATCTCTCTCATCCGCCATGATGCCGCCGCCCTGCTTCAGGGGCCGCGGGCAGTCGGGCGTCTTGTGGCGGAACCAGCACTGCCGGTGCACGTCCATGCCCAGCGTTCGGTAGCGTTCGTCCGCGCCCAGCTCCATGGGCAGGCCTTCGTCCGCCCAGCGCTTGAGTGTCAGGTCCCACCAGCTGGCCCATTCCAGCATGGGCAGCCGGTCCAGGCCGCTTGTCTCCCCTGCCAGGGCGCGCTTTACGCGCAGAGCGTTCGTCATGCCAGTCACTGCGCGAAGAACTTGCGCAGGGCGTTGATGTTCTTCTGCCGGTCCGGCACCAGCACCGCCATGCCGCTGATGCGCTGGCTGGTGTAGCCGCCGTTTACCGGCACGTGCATCTGCTGGATCTCGCTGTCCTTCAGCGCCAGTACGGCAGGAGCCAGGTCGATCATGTCCTGCAGGGAGATATTGGTCTTCACGAGCTTGATGTTCTTCATGGCGAATGCCGTCATCTCCACCACGGACATCTGCGAGATCTTTTCGTACACCAGCTGGATCAGCTTTCTCTGCCGCTCGGAGCGCTGGAAATCGCTCTCGGAGTAGCGGTAGCGGGCCCAGGCTTCCGCCTGCCGCCCGTCCAGGCGCTGGTATCCGCCCTTGGTCACGTAGCCCACCCGGGGATTGTTCAGCCCCAGCACCTGCTTGTTGTACCAGTAGATCACGGCGTTGATGCGGTCGATCTTATTGGCGGGCACGTCCACATACACGCCGCCCAGCTGGTCGATCACGTCCACCAGGCCCGCCAGGTTGATCATGATGTAGGCGTCCGGCTTTACGCCGAAGTTCTTTTCAAGCGTTCTGGCCAGCAGGTCGAAGCCGCCGAACACGTAGGCGGAATTCAGGCGGTTGTTCTTGTTGCCGGGAATCTCCACGTAGGTATCGCGCAGGAAGGACACCAGCTTGATGGTGCGCTTTTCGATGTTTACGCTCAGAAGCATCATCGTGTCCGTGCGCCCGGAGATGCCGGACCGGCTGTCCACGCCCAGCAGAAGGATATTGCGCACGTTGTCCAGCGTGTCGAAGGCCGTGTTGAGGGTGATGTCGTCCAGGGTCAGCTCCTCGAAAGGCTCGAACACCACCGCGTCTTCGTCGCCCCCGAATTCGTCTTCAAACTCGCCTTCGATCTCGTCATCTATGATCTCCACCGTGCCGCGCCCCCTGCGGGAGGAGCCTTCCTCTTCGGAAAAGGCAAGGCAGGCGGTCAGCGTGCATACGATCAAAAGCCAGGCAAGCATCCTACGCATCGTCATATCTCCTTACGCCTTTTGTATATCGGTGATAAAGTTTCCGAATGATGTGACGCACAGGGCGTCGCCCGGTTCCAGCGCGGGCAGGGTTTTGTCGGCATCCAGCACGAAGAGCCGCTTGTCTTCGTCGTTGTCGGTCACCGAGTCGTCGTCTTCCTTCACGCTGACCGTCACGTCGTACACTTCCACGCCGTCGAACAGGCGCGTTTCACCGCTCACGTCCACGAAGCGGCACTTCGTGGTGCGCCTCTGGCCGCCTTTCAGATCCTTCATGAAGCGGTTATAGCGTATCCACGGCACGATCTTCATATCCCATACGAACCAGCATACGATAAAGCCGACGCCTGCAACGGCCATCTGCGCCGTTTTGAGCTTGAGCACTGTACATACGATCACGCCCGCCGCGAACACGGCAGCCAGCGCGATGCCGAGCCATACCCTGATTTTTGTGCTGCGGCTTGTGCGAAGGTAGTCCTGCTGGGTATACATAAAATCACCTCTCGGTTCGGGATCATACATTTCCTTTTTTATCATACTCCCAAAACCCGTATTTGTAAAGCAAAAATGCGTGAAGGCGCCATATTTTGACCGGAGCGCGTCAGGTCCATTCGAAATTTCATACGGATACGCTTTACCCTTTCCCGAGGATATGGTACACTGTAGCCGATATGTACACAGCCCGAACCATACGCGCGGAGGATGCAGATATGAAGACGAATAAGACGCCGAAAAAACCGACTTTGAGCCGGCTTTCGCCCTGCACCGGCAGGAAGAAGCCCTTTACCGGGCTGAGAGCCCGGATGAAGGAAATCAAGCCGGTCAACTTCCTTATTCTGATCGCGGCAGGTGTGATCAACGCTTTCGGCGTGACGATATTCCTGTTTCCGGTAAAGCTGTACGACAGCGGCATATCCGGCCTGTCCATGCTTTTGGACCAGGTCACGCCCGCGTACCTTACGCTGCCGCTGTTTCTGATCATGCTGAACATACCGGTATTCATATTCGGCGCCAAAAAACAGGGTCTGCCCTTTACCGTATATTCAGTATTCACGATCGGCGTGTATTCGCTTTCGTCCTATCTGATCATGGACGTGCTGCCCATCGACGTATCCCTCATATCGCCTTTGGCGGGCACCGACCTGCTGCTGTGCGCTGTTTTCGGCGGCGTGATCTCCGGCATCGGCAGCGGACTGACGATCCGTTTCGGCGGCGCCATAGACGGCGTGGACGTGCTTTCGGTGATCTTCGCCAAGAAGATCGGCATATCGATCGGCACGTTCGTCATGATATTCAACACCCTGCTGTACACGGTGTGCGGCATCGCCATAAATAGCTGGATACTGCCGCTCTACTCCATCGTCACCTATTACGTGGGATCGAGGACCGTGGACTTTATCGTGGAAGGCTTCAACCGTTCGAAATGCGCGATGATCGTGACCACGAAAGCCGCGGAGATCTCCCGGGTCTTTTCAGAACAGTTCGGCGCCAGCGGAACGATCGTGAACGCGGTGGGCGGCTTTTCGAAGGAACACAAGGAGATCGTCTATTTTATCATCAACCATTTCCAGATCAACCGGCTCAAGCAGATCGTTCACAGCATCGACGAAAACGCCTTCATCTCCCTGCAGGAGGTCTCAGACCTCTTCACGAAGGAGGGCAGCTGATATCAAAGGATCTGAGCCGGCCGCTCCCGGCGCCGAGAAAGAGACCGGCGCATGCTTTTTGCATAATTATACATTTGGACGTTGTGTATGCATAAAAACAACAAATCACTTACACGCGGGCTGTTGACATTCAGTCCGCGATTTTTTATAATTTTCTCTCGTTGGAAACACCATACCCATACCGCGAAAGGGGCCTAAGATCATGAACGAAACCGAACGCAGGGTAGGCACCGTCTCCAGGGGCATCCGCTGCCCAATCATCCGCCAGGGCGACGATCTGGCCGAGATCGTAACCGTCAGCGTGCTTGAAGCCGCCGAAAGCGAAGGCTTCAGCCTTAACGACCGCGACGTGATCGCCGTCACGGAGTCTGTGGTGGCGCGCTCACAGGGCAACTACGCCACCGTTGAAGACATCGCGTCCGACGTAAAACGCAAAACCGGCGGCGGCACCGTGGGCGTGATATTCCCCATCCTGTCCCGCAACCGCTTCGCCATATGCCTGCGCGGCATCGCCAAGGGCGTAAAGAAGGTAGTGCTCATGCTCTCCTATCCCTCCGACGAGGTGGGCAACGAACTGGTGAGTCTGGACAGTCTGGACGAAGCCGGCATCGATCCCTACACCGACCTTCTGACCTTGGAAAAATACCGCGCCCTCTTCGGCGAAAACCGCCATCCCTTCACGGGCGTGGATTATGTGGAATACTATCAGCAGCTCATCACCTCCTGCGGCGCGGAGGCGGAGATCATCTTCTGCAACAACCCCCGCCGCATCCTGGAGTTCACCGACACGGTGATCACCTGCGATATACACACCCGCGCGCGCACCAAGCGACTGCTGAAGAATGCCCGCGCCCGCATCGTACTGGGCCTGGACGACATCCTCACCCAGAGCGTGAACGGTTCCGGCTGCAACGAAAAATACGGGCTCCTGGGCTCCAACAAGGCCACGGAAGACAAAGTGAAGCTGTTCCCGCGGGACTGCCAGGACCTGGTGGAAGAAATTCAGAAGCGCGTAATGGACGCCACCGGAAAATGCGTGGAAGTGATGGTGTACGGCGACGGCGCCTTCAAGGACCCCCAGGGCAAGATCTGGGAGCTGGCTGACCCGGTAGTCTCCCCCGCCTTCACCGAGGGCCTGAAGGGCACTCCCAACGAGCTCAAGCTCAAGTATCTGGCGGACAACGAGTTTGCCAGCCTCTCGGGCGAAGCGCTCAGGCAGGCCATCACGGATTCCATCCGCCGCAAGGACGCCGACCTCAAGGGCAGCATGGCCTCCGAGGGCACCACGCCCCGCCAGCTCACCGACCTGATCGGCTCCCTGTGCGATCTCACCAGCGGCTCCGGCGACAAGGGAACGCCCGTGGTGCTGGTACAGGGCTACTTCGACAACTACACCAACGCGTAAGAGGCGCATGCTGGTCTGACAGCAGTCATCGCCGCATCTTTGGCCGGCGCAGCAGCGAATTGAATACAGCGTTTTATCCCCTATAACAAAGCGGAACCGGACGTACCGTCCGGCTCCGCGTCGTTTTGCGTTTCTTACTTTTTGAGGACTTTTTCGAAGATGTCCAGCGCTTCCTCGATCAGCTCGTAGGTGAGCGTGGCCATGTAGCTGGTGCGCAGCAGGCAGTTGCCGGGCTGGGTAGCCGGCGGGATGACGGGATTGACGTACACGCCTTCCTCGTAGAGCTCCTTGCACTTGATGAAGGTGTTGTCCAGCTCGTAGGTGTAAACGGGGATGATGGGCGTTTCGGCGTCGATGATCTGGATGCCCCGCTTGTGGAAGCCCGCGCGGGCGTAGGCGCTGAGCTTGGACAGGCGCTCCACGCGCTCGGGCTCGCGCTTGATGATGCGCAGGGCCGCCAGTGCGGCGGCGCAGTTGGCAGGAGGCATGGAAGCGGAGAAAATATACGGGCGGGAATTGTGCATCACGTAATTGACCACGCTCTTGCTGGCCGCCATGAATCCGCCCAGGGACGCCAGGGATTTGGAGAAGGTGCCCATGATGATGTCCACCTTGTCTTCCAGGCCGAAGTGGCTCGCGGTGCCGCGGCCGCCCTTGCCGATCACGCCCAGGGCGTGGGAATCGTCCACCATCACGCGCGCGCCGTATTTTTCGGCCAGGGCGCAGATCTCCGGGAGCTTGGCGATGTCGCCGCCCATGGAGAACACACCGTCGGTGATGACGAGCTTGCCCGCCGTGTCGGGGATCTTGGCCAGCTGGGCTTCCAGGGCGTTCATGTCCGCGTGGGCGTAGGTGAGCATGCGGCCGTAGCTCAGCTTGCAGCCGTCGTAAATGCTGGCGTGGTTCTCCGCGTCGCAGATGGCGAAATCGCCGTGGCCCACGATGGCGGAAATGATGCCCAGGTTGGTCTGGAAGCCCGTGGAGAAGGTGACGATGCCGTCCTTGCCCAGGAAGTCAGCCAGTTCCTGTTCCAGCTCCAGGTGCATCTTCAGCGTGCCGTTCAGAAAGCGGGAGCCGGAGCAGCCTGAGCCGTACTGCTCGTAGGCCTTGATGCCCGCCTCGATGACTTCGGGATGCGTGGTCAGCCCCAGGTAGTTGTTGCTGCCCAGCATGATGCGGCGCTTGCCTTCCATGACGACCTCTTTGTCCTGCCGGGACTCGAGGGCGTGAAAATAAGGATAATAGCCTGCCGCTTTGATATCGTCTGCGAGCCTGTACTCGCCGCATTTCCGGAATATATCCATCTGAGGCCTCCCATTTCGCGTTTTGCTCTTCATATTTTACTTTGCCCCGCCGCGCTTGTCAAGCCGGTTGCGGAGCGGGTGCGGTTAATTCCGTTTAACAAACAGGCGCCAGCGCGCTCAGGAACGCGTCCGCTTCAGCACGGGAACGGAATATGTGTATCTCTTTTTCCGCGTGCTGTTTAAGCGCCTCCGTTATCACAGGCAGCTGCTCGGCGCGGAAGCTTTCGACGTAGCTTTCAAACTCAGCGTCCGGCCCCGTTTCAACCCAGGGCATATCCGGGCGGGGCCTGCCCCGGCGCTCCCGGATGCCCGCAAGGCATTCCTCCGTGCCAAGGTCAAACATAAACACTGCATCGCAGGCATTTAGCCGCTTTTCCAGCGTGCGCTGATAGTTGCCGTCTATGATCCAGCGGGGTTTTGCAAGCTCCGCTGCGAGCCGCCGGTCAAATTCCTCCCGGTCCACATGGGTGCGGTCCGCGTTCCAGTACATCTGGTCCAGGTATATCAGTTCCAGTCCCGTACGCAGGCTGAGCGCCCGGGCAAACGTGCTTTTGCCGCTGCCCGGACAGCCGATCACGATCGCCCTGTCCATGCGTCACTTAATGTCCAGCTCCGGCGGCACGTCCATTTCGTCCGAGACGTACTTGCCGTTCTTTTTGCGCTGGCGCACGCACTCCGTGAGCAGGTACTCGATCTGCCCGTTCACGGAGCGGAAATCGTCCTCCGCCCAGGCGGCGATCTGTGCGTATAGCTTCGCAGACAGGCGCAGGGGCACCTGCTTCTTGCCTTCGTTGTTTTCCATCTCAGTACAGGCTGCCGGAGTTCACCACCGGCTGCGCGTCGTGGTTTCCGCACAGCACCACCAGTAGGTTGGACACCATGGCAGCCTTGCGCTCGTCGTCCAGCTGTACGGTGTTCTTTTCCGCCAGGCGCTCCAGGGCCATCTCCACCATGCCCACGGCACCGTCCACGATCATCTTTCTGGCGTCGATGATGGCCGAGGCCTGCTGGCGCTGCAGCATGACCGCCGCGATCTCCGGCGCGTAGGCCAGGTAGGTGATGCGCGCTTCGATCACTTCGATGCCCGCCTGAGTCACCTTCTGCTGGATCTCCTCCTTGATGCGGTTGGCCACCACGTCGCTGGAGCCCCTCAGGCTTCCGTCGTCCGCGACGCCGTCGCCCGTAGTGTCCACGTTGGGGGCCACGTCGTAGGGATACAGGCGCACCACGTTTCTGAGGGCGCTGTCGCACTGCAGGGAGAAGTATTCCTTATAGTTGTCCACATCGAACACCGCCTTGGCCGTGTCCACCACGCGCCAGATCACCGCGATGCCGATCTCAATGGGATTGCCCAGGCAGTCGTTGATCTTCTGGCGGCTGTTGTTGAGGGTCATGATTTTTAAGGAAAGCTTTTTGTTTGCCAGTTCCACCTGGGCGCCGCTGGCGGACAGCACCAGAGAAGCCTTCTGTGTGCCGTCGTTCACGTCGCCGCTCTGGTTGAGCTTGGTCTTGGCGGCGGGGTTCACGCCTACACAGAAGGGATTGACATAGTAGAAGCCTTCCTCCTTGAGGGTGCCGATGTATTTGCCGAACAGCGTGAGCACCAGCGCCTCCTGGGGCTTGATCACCTTAAGGCCCAGCCAGGGCATCCAGCCCAGTGCCAGCCACAAACCGCCGATCACGGTCAGCCAGGGCGTGGTCGCCGCTCCCAGCACGCACAGAAATGCGGCAAACACGTACGCCAGTATGCTCAGGATCAGCACCAGAAAACCGTTTTTCTTTTTGTTCAGCACGATCTCTTTCATTTGACAGCTCCTCCCCAAAAATGCGTTTATCATCTTGATATCTAAATGATATCACAATTCAGCAGGACTGTCAAGGGGACAGACAGAAAAAAAACGGGCGGCCCTAAGGCTGTCCGTCGCGTTCCTGAGAATTTGGTGCGCCGTCTGCGCGGGGCAGGGGCGTCTCCTGTCCGGGCGAAGGTGCATCCCCCGCCGCCTGATCCATGCGCGCGCCGCGTTTTTTGGTGCGCCGGCGCTCGCGGTATTCCTGAAAGGCCTTGTGAGCCTTGAGCCTTAATTCGTGCAATACGGCGAGCGTCCTCGTGTCGTTTGGAAAAATGGCCTTGAGCAGAAGGATCGCGATGGCTGCGGTGATGATCTTTTCAGGCGTGAAGGGCAGCCACAACAGCGCCAGATACGCGGTTGCCACGCGGCGCAGCCAGTCGATATGCCAGATGGTGCCAAAGGCAAAGCACAGGTATGACCAGCCGTTGGTGATCATCCAGCCCAGGCCGAAGCACAGCATAAAATGCCAGTTGAACAGAAAGCTCGCCGTCTTTTTGAGTTTGGGGCGGAGCTTTTCAAACCGTTCCTTCACGATCTGCATCATAAACGCGGTTCTCTTTCCTAAAGCGCGCATGTTCGCGCATATCCTTCCATGATGATTGTACCATATTTCCGCCTGGCTGTAAATATGTCCGACACCGCTTGCCGCCGGTCAGCTGCCTTCACGGAGAATTGGCCGCGCGCGCTTGACAGGACAGCGCGCGTTTGTTAAAATCTGTATGCGCGCCGGCGTACAGGGCCGGCGCATCGTTACAGCCGAATCAGAAACGACGGAGGCGCCTATGAACGAATCCATATACAAGGGCAGCGACGTGATCACCCGTTACCCCGAAGTCATCCTGAGTAAGGACGACGTGCCCTACGAGTCCAACCTCACCTTCAATGCCGGCATCGTCAAGGAAAAGGACGGCTACCTGATGCTGTTCCGCAACGATTACGGCTGCACGCAGCCCGAATGGGAGGCGGGCAAGCGCTTCAAAGGCACCAATATCGGCCTGGCCCGCAGCAGGGACGGCATCCGCTGGACGGTGGACCCCGAACCTTCCTTTGAGCTGAAGCAGCTGCGCAACGAGGAATTCGTGCGCTGCTACGATCCCCGCATCACCGCCATGGACGGGCACTATTACGTGTGCTTCGCGGTGGATACGAAGCACGGCGTGCACGGCGGCATCTGCGTGACGGACGACTTCAAGACCTACGACATCCTCTCCATCTCCGTGCCGGACAACCGCAACATGGTGCTGTTCCCCGAAAAGATCAACGGCAAGTACGTGCGCCTGGAGCGCCCCATGCCCGTTTATTCCCGGGACGGCAAGGACCTGTTCGACATATGGATCAGCGAGTCCCCCGACCTGGTGTACTGGGGCAACAGCAAGCTGGTTCTGGCCACGGAGGACGTGCCCTACTGCAACGACAAGATCGGCCCCGGTGCCCCGCCCCTGAAGACAGACAAGGGCTGGCTGGTGATCTTCCACGCCGTAGACATCGATCCCACCCGCGGCAAGAACGGCTGGGAAAACTACTGGCGCAAGCGCTACTGCATCGGCGTGATGCTTCTGGATCTGGAAGACCCATCCAAGGTGATCGGCATGAGCAAAAAGCCCCTCATGATCCCCGAAGCGCCCTACGAGCTGGACGGCGGCTTCCGCAACAACGCCCTGTTCCCCTGCGGCATGGTGCGGGACGACGAGGGACTGATCCGCATATACTACTCCGCCGGCGACGCGGTGGTGCGCATGGCCACGGCGAAGGAAGAAGACCTGATCGCGCTGTGCTGCGAAAAGAGAAAATGAGCCTGAAAGCCCAATACGTTCCCGGCTGCGCGCGGGTTTTTGAGCCCAGGACCATCGTGTGCGCCTTTCACGATATCGACGGTACCCATTCCCTGATACGCAACTGGCCGCCGGTGATGAGCGCCGTGCTGAACGACGTGATCGAGCGCGGCCTGCCCGGGGACTTCGACAGCCCCGAGAACCGGCAGCGTCTGATCGGCGCCTGCGGCACGCGCGTCCTGCCGGAGACCGACCGCTTCTGCGTGGAGAGCGCGGGGCTGTCGGCGCTCACCCAGATGGAGTGGGCCATCCGCCGCGCCGTGGAGGAGGGCAGGGTGGACGCACCCTGCGATTCGAAAGCCAACCGCCTGATCATCGAACGCATCGAGCAGGGCGAAGAGCGTTTTGACGACGTGCCGGAAACGGCCGAGATGACCCGCATGCTTTCCGTCTTTACGCCCAGGCTCTTTAAGCTCTACGAGGCGGTGCTCAACGGCTTTTGCCGGGACCGGAACCTGGCCGCCGCCCGCCTCGAGCCGGAGCGCTTCCGCGTGAAGGGCTCCATGGGGTTTCTCAACATGCTTTATTCCGCCGGCGTAAAGAATTACTTCGTCACCGGCGCGGTGGTCGAAAGGGGCATGGGCATGTTCGAGGAAGTGGAGGCGCTGGGCTACCTCATCGGGCCCGGGCGGATGATAGAAGACATCATCGGCTCCACCTGGGACAAAAAAATGCCCAAGGACGAGATCATGGTTTTTCTGGCCAAACAGCTGGGGCTGAAGGGCGAAAGCATCCTGGTGACCGGCGACGGGCGCAGCGAGATCCAGGCGGGCATAGGCCTGGGCGCCCTTACCCTGAGCCGCCTGCCGGCAGGCGCCGCCAGGCAGAGGGAACTGCATACGCTTCTGGGCACCCACATGATCGTAGAGGATTTTGACGACCCGCTGATTACTCAGGTATTCACCAGGTTCCCGCAGGGAGGCACAAAATGAGCAAGACCGCGCTGCTGATGGACGAAAAGGCGCTTTCCCGCGCCGTGACCCGCATCGCCCACGAGATCATCGAGCGCAACGACGGCTGCCAGGACACGGTACTGGTGGGCATACGCCGCCGGGGCGTGCCCCTGGCGGACCGCATCGCCGAAGAGATACAAAAGATCGAAGGGACGCGCCCGCCCGTGGGCGAACTGGACATCACCTTTTACCGGGACGACTTGAGCCACAAAAGCGACCAGCCCACGCTGAACGCCACCCGCATCCCCTTTTCCCCGGAGGACAGGACCGTGGTGATGGTGGACGACGTGCTGTACACCGGACGCACCGCCCGGGCAGCCATGGACGCCATCATGGACCTTGGCAGGCCTAAGCGCATCCAGTTCGCGGTCATCGTGGACAGAGGCCACCGGGAGCTGCCCATCCGCGCGGACTTCGTGGGCAAAAACGTGCCCACCGCCCGCAGCGAGCGCGTGCACGTGAGCGTACGGGAATACGACGGAACCGACAAGGTAGAACTGTTCAGCGAATAAACCGCGCTGGAAATGAAACGAGATTTCATTTCCAGCGTTTTGGTTTTGGATACATTTGAACCAATTTCTCCGAAACGTAAACCTTTTACCAGTTTGCGCAGCAGGTTCTCAGTTTTTGCTAAAACTCTGCGGAGTTTTCGGGCGCAAAAACCGCAAGGAATGAAAAATCATTCTCGGGCAGCAAGCTGCCCTTCATGATTTTTTTTCTTCGGGCCGGCAAAGCCAGCCCTGCGGATTGAAATTGGAGGGGCGCAGCCCCTCCAAACCACCTGTTCCATTCTTCGGGCTTTTCAACAGCCCTTGTTTTTTCATTTGTTTTCTATGCCATAAACGTGAGGCGAAGGCCGTCTTCCGCCGCGGGATCGCCGCACAGGAACATCAGCCGGTAGAGCCGGTCCCGCTTCCAGGCGGAGCGGAGCCTTGCGTCTTTCAGCTCGATCGCTTCGCTGGTCACGCTGAACCGGGCGGGATCGTACGCGATGCGCAGAAGCCCCTTCGCGCCTTTTAGCTGCACTTCGCCCGGAGCGATCCTGGGCTCCGATGCGCACATCACGGGCAGGGCGATGGAGCACTCGCTCCTGAGAACGGGGATGTCCGTCACGGTCACGCAGCCCGCGCTCCTGCGCATTTCGATCCGGCGCGTATAGCTTTGGGCCGGCGAAAAATCGCCGTAGGCGGGAGCCATGTCCATTTTGAGCTCCGCGTGGTCGCCGTCGTCGGTGAACGTCGTTCCCTCCGCCGCGCACGCAGCGCCGGGCAGCTGGTCCATTTCGCCGATGACGGCGGTGTTGTGGTAGCGTGACTGCATCGTCCAGATGTCGTAGCGCTCCGGGGAGAAGGTGCGGCGGGAATAGGTCTCCACGCCCGCGTCCACCACGAAGGGCTCTCCGTCCAAGTAGATGATGTAGTTGCCCACGTCGTTGTGGTTATGGCTCTCGGCGTTATTGCCGCCCTTGGCCGCCAGGAACAGGCCCGTGCCGTCGCTCTTCTGGCGGATGCAGGCCACTTCCGTGCCGCCGAAGTAATGGCTGAGCTCCCTTTCGGGCGCAGGCACGGAGATAAAGTCGCGCCGGCGGAAGGTGACGGTGTCCTTGATGGCGCGGTAGCTGCTGTCGTAACCCGCCCGGTAGGGCACGGCGCTGTTCCCCTCCGCCAGCAGGCGCTCAGCGTATCTCTTAAGGACGTCCAGGCCCATGCGGGCAGCGGCTCGGCGCAGAAGCATCGCGTCCGGACGCACGCGGCAGTTGGCATCGGCGAAGTTGACGTAATACTCGCCCGCGATCTGCACGTGCATGATATAGGAAGCCATGTTCTGTATCAGCTTTTCGCCCCAGATGTTCGCCGCGCCTTGAGTGGCGTCGTCCAGGATCTCCAGCGCGTCCAGAAGCGAGCCGCCCGCCTTGTCGAAATAGCCGGGGCCCTCGTCGCAGCCGCCGTCGATATCGTAGCCGGCCAGGAATACGTCCAGGCCCTTGGCCGCAAGGCGCACCAGGGCACCCCTGCGGGAGGGGTCGTCCACCGTGAGCAGGATCACCGGCAGGATCGAAGAATAGATCCAGGGCGTCCAGTTGTTGAGCTTTTTGCCTTCGTTAAAGCCGGTCCAGCCCATTTCGGGATGCCGGGCGTATACGTCCACGATGCGCTCGTTCAGTTCCCGGTCGATCCTTTCCGGCAGCGCGGGCATGGTGGAGAGTTTGTCGCCCAGCAGGTATTTTGCCCAGGCCAGGAGGTTGCCGGTCTCGGCAGCGAATAGATCGATGTAGGTGCGGGCCAGGCTGTCTTCGGGAACGGGGTGCGGTTTTCCGTCCCCCAGCGTGTTCTGATGCAGGTGCGCGGGGATCACCCAGGTGGTCTCCTCGCAGATCATCCACATGAGGTCAAAGATGCGGTCCAGATACCGTCCCTGGTTTTCGATGCACTCCGCCAGGCACATGCCGTAGAGCTTTGTCCTGCGCTCAAAGTAGACTCTTTCAAAGTTCACCCGCGTGCCCGTGCGGAAATAGTCCGCGTACAAAGACGCAGTGAGGGGCGCGGGCGTATAATTCAGCAGGCTCTGGGAGAGGCCGTCGTAATACGCCTTCACCTCAGGGTCCAGGTTGTCCCACACGTCCCGTTCGCTTATGGTCGGCAGGGGATGGAACTCCTCCCGGCTGAGCAGCCGTCCGCTTTCGACGGCCTGGTCAACGCTTTCGTACAGCATGTCGTTCGCTCCTTACAGATGGCGCAGAAGGTTGAAGTCCCGGGGCAGCTCCAGGGGCACCCAGTACAGCCCGTATGCCTGGGACGAGCCGGTCATGAGTCCGGAGGTATTGAGCATAGGATAGGTGATAAGGCTGTCCGGGATCACCTCGCGCACATGGTCGCGCACGCGCTCGTCCGCGCTTTCGCTGTGGCAGTCCATGGCCAGCACCTGGCGTTCGCCCTCCGGCGTCACGCGGCAGGATACCAACGCCACGATGTGCCCCACCCGCAGGTTGCACAGGGCGCTGCCGCCGCCGGATAAGCATTCCCACAGCCTTTCGTGGTCGTTGATGTTGCCCTCCAGGTCGTAGCGGAAGCCGTACTGCTTGTCAAGTCCGTTGTCCACAACGCCCTTGAGCAGCGCGGGACGGTCGGTGCCGTCGTCTCCCCTGCCGCCCACGCGGCAGGAAAAGTCCGCCATTTCCTCGGGCGTCACCCGCTGGCCGCTCATGAACTCCACGGCCTGGCACAGGGAGAACACGCCGCAGCCTGAGCTCTTGAGCGTGCCGCCGGGGCAGGGCGGATACTCGTAGGGATAGGTCCATTGGGCCGAGCGCTGGTTGAACAGCGTAAGCTCACGGTCTCCCACGTGCACGGCGATCTTTTTGCCGGTCACGGCGGCTGTGCGGCGCAGGCGTTCCACCATCTCCAGGCGGCGGGAGTGCCGTCCGCCCTCAAAGGTGGAGGACAGGAAGGTATCCGTGATCATAAATGCCAGGTTCTCGCCCACCACGTCGCGGCCCATGGCCAGAACGTTTGCGTTGTTGTGGCGCCGGGCGAAAGCCGCCGTATATATGTCGGAACAGCACACCGCGCGGATGCCCGGAACGGCGCCGGCGCCCAGCGAGATGCCAAAGCCCGTGCCGCAGATGGCGATGCCCAACTCGCATTCGCCCTCGGCCACCGCACGGCCCACCTTTTCGCCGTAGATCGGATAATCCGTGCTGTCCGGGGTGTAGGTGCCGTAATCGATCAGCACGTGGCCCTCCGCGCGCAGATGGTCGATCAGCGCCTCTTTGAGCAGAAGTCCCCGGTGGTCGCAGCTGATGGCAAGCTTCATGTGCTCCGCCTCCTTTGCTTGATGGCACTATTATATATAGGTATTGTTGCTTTTTCAACGGCACTAAAGGATTTTCCTCCTTGCTTCTGACCATTTTTGCAGGAAATAATGCGGTTTTTAAGTTTAACGCAAGTATCCGTCCGCTCGCCGAGCTTCCCGCCGTGCAGCCCTGACGCCCGTTTTCTGCTCATTTTCGGTTAATTATAGGTAAATGCCCGCAATATCCCCTTGACATCGGAGATTGAACTTGATATACTTCAAAATTACGATAAGCTGGAGGTAGAATCGAGGTTGCTGCGGATAAGCCGAAAATGAATCGGCGGAAACAGCGAAAATTCATTTTTATCGCCCAGATTTATCTCAAACTTTACGTCATGAACCGCCATGGGCACGTGAAATACATCGGTGAGGAGTGAGACTTACATGGTGCATCCCGTCAAGCAGGGCAAGCGCACGAGAATGAGCTTCGCCCGCGTGGAAGAGGCGCTCGCCGTACCGGATCTGATCGAGGTACAGAAAAATTCCTACCAGCATTTTCTCAAGGTAGGTCTGAAGGAAGCGCTCGACGACGTATCCCCCATCAGCGACTACAACAACGCCATCAAGCTGGAATTCGTTGATTACACCCTGGACGACACGCCCAAGAACACGGTGGAAAAGTGCAAGGAAAGAGACTGCACCTACGCCACCCAGCTGAAGGTGCGCGTACGCCTCACGGTGAAGGAGACCGGCGAGATCAAGGAGACCGACGTCTACATGGGCGATTTCCCCGTGATGACGGACTACGGCACCTTCATCATTAACGGCGCAGAGCGCGTCATCGTGTCGCAGCTCGTGCGTTCCCCGGGCGTGTACTTTTCCCGCGCCATCGACAAGTCCGGCGCGTATCTGTACTCCTCCCAGATCATCCCCAACCGCGGCGCCTGGATCGAGTATGACACCGATTCCAACAACGTGGTGTACGCCCGCGTGGACAGGGCCCGCAAGCTGCCCGCCACGGTGCTCCTGCGCGCCATGGGCGTGGAGAGCGACGCCGCCATCACCGAGCTGCTGGGCAGCGACGAGCGCGTGAGCGCCACGCTGGCCAAGGACAGCGATGAGGGTGCTTCCGATCATTTCGCCAACCGCCGCGACCAGGCCCTGATGCAGATCTACGCCAAGATGCGTCCCGGCGAGCCGCCCTCTGTGGAAAGCGCCACCACCCTCATCAACAACACCTTCTTCGACCCCAAGCGCTACGATCTGGCGCACGTGGGCCGCTATAAGTTCAACAAGAAGCTCGCCATCGCCCGCCGCATCGCGGGCATGGAGTCCGCCGAGGTCATCGCGCATCCCTACACCGGCGAAGTGCTGGCCGAGGAAGGCGAGATCATCAGCGCTGAAGCCGCAGAGCGCATCCAGAACGCCGGCATCAACGAAGTGCACGTGATGGCGGACGGCCACGTATTCAAGGTGGTCGGCAACGGTTTTGTATATCTGGACGCGTTCCTGAAGGATTACGACGAGGAGCTGTACAAGCTTCTGGACGCGAGCGTGTTCAAGCCCCGCGAGCGCGTAGAAAAAGAAGCGCTCCTGACCGTGCTGGAGAAGTTCAAGGCAGACAGGGAGCAGGATCTCAACAAGCTGCTCAGCGACAGCGCCAACGAACTGGTGCCGCGCCACATCACCAGACAGGACATCATCTCCTCTGTGAGCTATCAGTTCGGCCTGTTCTACGGCATCGGCGAGATCGACGACATCGACCATCTGGGCAACCGCCGCCTGCGCAGCGTTGGCGAGCTGCTGCAGAACCAGATCCGCGTGGGCCTCGCCCGCCTGGAGCGCGTAATCCGCGAGCGCATGGGCATCCAGGACGTGAACAGTGTCCGCCCGCAGGACCTGATCAACATCCGTCCCGTGACGGCCATTATAAAGGAATTCTTCGGTTCCTCCCAGCTGAGCCAGTTCATGGATCAGCCCAACCCCCTGGCAGAGCTCACCCACAAGCGCCGCCTGTCGGCCCTGGGCCCGGGCGGACTGAACCGTGACCGCGCCAGCTTCGCCGTACGCGACGTGCACTACTCCCACTACGGACGCATCTGCCCCATCGAGACGCCTGAAGGTCCCAACATCGGCCTGATCGGCTCTCTGGCCACCTACGCCCGCATCAACGAGTACGGCTTTATCGAGGCGCCCTACCGCCGCGTGGACAAAGAGACCGGCGCGGTGACGGACGAGATCATCTACATGACCGCCGACGAAGAGGACCGCTACGTGATCGCCCAGGCCAACGAGCCCATCGACGAGAACGGCCGCTTCGTGAACGAGCGCATCATCGTGCGCCGCCGCGAGGAGATCATCGAGGTGGACCGCGACCGCGTGGACTACATCGACGTCAGCCCCCGCCAGCTCATCTCCATCGCCACGGGCATGATCCCGTTCCTGGAGAACGACGACGCCAACCGCGCCCTGATGGGCTCCAACATGCAGCGCCAGGGCGTGCCGCTGCTCAAGCCCGAAGCGCCTTATGTAGGCACGGGCATCGAATACAAGGCCGCCTGCGACTCCGGCGTGGTGCTTCTGTCCAAGCACGAGGGCACCGTGTCCCGCGTGACAGCCAACGAAGTGCGCGTGCGCGACGACAACGGCGACGAATTCACCTACCGTTTAAGCAAATTCGCCCGCTCCAACCAGGGCACCTGCATCAACATGCATCCCGTGGTCAGCGAAGGCGAGCGGGTCAAAGAGCGCCAGGTGCTGGCCGACGGCCCCTCCACCGACGAAGGCGAGATCGCCCTGGGCCGCAACGTGCTGATCGGCTTCATGACCTGGGAAGGCTACAACTACGAGGACGCCGTTCTGATCAACGAGCGCCTGGTGAAGGACGACGTGTACACCTCCATCCACATCGAGGAGTACGAATCCGAAGCCCGCGACACCAAGCTCGGCAGCGAAGAGATCACCCGCGACATTCCCGGCGTCGGCGAAGACGCCCTGAAAGATCTGGACGAGCACGGCATCATCCGCATCGGCGCGGAGGTGCGTGCAAACGATATCCTGGTGGGCAAGGTGACGCCCAAGGGCGAGACCGAGCTCACCGCGGAAGAGCGCCTGCTGCGCGCCATTTTCGGTGACAAGGCCCGCGAGGTCAGGGACACCTCCCTGCGCGTGCCCCACGGCGAATTCGGCATCGTGGTGGACGTAAAGATCTTCACCCGCGAGAATCACGACGAGCTCTCGCCCGGCGTGAACCGCATGGTGCGCGTATACATCGCCCAGAAGCGCAAGATCTCCGTGGGCGACAAGATGGCGGGCCGCCACGGCAACAAGGGCGTGGTCAGCCGCATCCTGCCCGAGGAGGATATGCCCTTCCTGGCGGACGGCACCCCGCTGGACATCGTGCTCAACCCCTTGGGCGTTCCCTCCCGAATGAACATCGGTCAGGTGCTCGAGGTGCACCTGGGCCTGGCAGCCCGGGCACTGGGCTGGCATGTGGCCACCCCCGTCTTCGACGGCGCGACGGATGAAGATATCCACAACGCCCTGGTGGAAGCCGCCAAGCTGCCCGAAGGCCCCCTCTTCGACGAAAAGGGCAAGCCTACCATCCAGTTCGACAAGATCGGCATCAACCCCGAAGGCAAGCTCTGGGTGTACGACGGCCGCACCGGCAACCGCTTCGACAACCCCGTTACGGTGGGCTACATGTACATGCTCAAGCTCCACCACCTGGTGGACGACAAGATCCACGCCCGTTCCACCGGCCCCTACTCCCTGGTCACGCAGCAGCCTCTGGGCGGCAAGGCCCAGTTCGGCGGACAGCGCTTCGGCGAGATGGAAGTCTGGGTGCTGGAAGCCTATGGCGCCA
>JAEEGL011537022.1_pt1 | contig 70544 bp, 58 predicted proteins | sample 9134231 | NCBI WGS metagenome assembly JAEEGL01 (sample SAMN16246548, study PRJNA631951) | gut metagenome | biome: gut microbiome; feature: rumen; material: fiber-attached | host: Bos | place: Iran: Karaj | collected 2018-10
AGCTAGGTGGGTTACCGCAACTCATCTTTTGCCGTCCACTAGCGTCAAAGACGGAGGCATGACAGCCAATGAGAAATATAGGAGTCCCGTTTAAAGTAAATGTAGGTTCAAAATACAACAGGTCTTAATAGCATCTTGAGCCATTCCCATTATATCATGAACCTACATGAAAAATCTATATTCCCCGAAAGGGTTTTGTATTACTATCGCTTAATTGTCTTAGTAGCACTGTAATTCTTAACTGTTTTAGAATTCTTCATAGCAGTGATGCGGTAAGAATATTTCTTTCCGGACTTTGCAGATGTATCGGTGTAAGAAGTACTCTTGCATTTCTTTGCAACAACCTTCCATGAACCACCGGAAACCTTACGCTCTACAATATAATACTTTGCACCGGAAACCTTTTTCCAAGAAACGGTTACACCCTTGGATGCCTTTTTCAACTTCACACTTGTGGGCTTATCCAATGTCTTGATGCTTCCTGCAGACATATACATGGAAGACTCAGAGGGAGACGTATCCAACTTTGCCTTTGGAATACTGTAACTTGACCAAATACTTTCCGGATAATGAGAATAATAAGAATCTAACATCTGATAGTTTCTATAATTATAATCATAGATGAAGTTTTGGTCATTTCTTAAGGTGTACTCATAGTAATAAGAATCTGCTTTTCCGTCACCGTTCAAATCGTACTGGTTATCCAAATCATCCCAGGTAACGTCCATGTTGTACCAGTTACCATGAATCTTTACCATGTTCCACTCATGTTCATATCCCACAAGAGAACTGGTTAAAATCAAAGTATCAATTCCTGCTGCTTCACAAATAACAGTAAAGGCAGAAGAATATCCGGCACATACTGATTTATTGTCGCAAAATACACTGTATGCAGACTGGTCATAAGTAGAATTTGCGTAATTTACTTTATTACAAACCAATGCCTGTGCCTTGGTAATCTTCTTCATAAGAGAAGACTGCTTTTTAATCTGCTTTACCCAAGAATTAATGGTATTGTTTACCTTCTTTGTGCAAGTCATTCTGGTAGAACCGTTTGCAAACTGAGGATAAGCAGTCAAAGCATAAACATAACCGGAACTGTATCCTGAAACATATCCATGATCCAAGAAATAATACTGAGGATTGGAATATGCAAAGACCTGAAGCACGCGAATTGCATCTGTTCTGCTTAAGCTAGAGGAAACAGGATCCAAATAATAAAAGGTGCCGTAATCAGAATCATAGCTTGAAGAACAGTTGGTTTTTTTGTTTAGATACTTCTGACATACCTTTTGTAATTCTTTATAGAAAGCTTTTTGTTTTGCAGACATTTTTCCGTAGAAATAGTCTGAACCGTAACCGGTCCACTTATAAGTTTCACTTGCTCCATAATAAGATGCAAGTACGTGGTTTCCCTGATATTTAATGGATGAAATCTTTTTTAAATCAGAATTGGAAAAATGATACTCTTTCCCCTTTAATAAATCGCCAGTAGGAAGATCATCCACTACCTCTTCATAGGAATAATCCGCTTCTGCCGCTTTTACCTCGGAAATATTGGAAGTAAAAAGAAAAGAAACTCCGGTAAACAACATTGTGGCTGCCAATAGTCCACAAAACAGTTTCGACATTTTTTTCATAATTTTTCCCTCGCAAAAAAATATACTCCGTCACAAGTGCTGTGACGATTTCATATTATAACACAAATATAATTTTTTGTACCAAAAAAACTCCTCCGATTGTCATCGAAGGAGTTTCCAAATGTTTTTATTTCTTTTTGATATATCCCTGTGCCTTTAAGAGTTCTGCACAAAGTACCGCACCACCTGCAGCACCACGAACGGTGTTGTGGGAAAGTCCCACAAACTTCCAATCATAGATAGAGTCTTCTCTCAATCGTCCTACAGAGATTCCCATACCTTTTTCAAAGTTTACATCCAACTGAACCTGAGGACGGTTATCCTCTTCCAAATACTGGATGAACTGCTTCGGTGCGGACGGGAGGTTTAACTCCTGAGGAGCACCCTTGTAAGAAGTCATAGCCTCTACCAACTGTTCCTTTGTAGGGTTCTTTTTAAGTTTCACAAATACCGTAGCTGTATGTCCGTTTAAGATCGGAACACGGATGCACTGTGAGGTAATCTTAATATCATCTGCAGGTACGATTTCGCCCTTTGCTTCATCAATATGACCCCAGATACGAAGAGGTTCTTTTTCTGACTTTTCTTCTTCTCCGCCGATGTAAGGGATGATGTTTCCATCCATTTCCGGCCAATCCTTAAAGGTCTTTCCTGCACCGGAGATAGCCTGATAAGTGGAAACCACTACTTCATAAGGCTCAAACTCTTTCCAAGCGTTTAATACAGGTGCATAAGACTGAATAGAACAATTGGGTTTTACTGCAATAAATCCTCTGGTGGTTCCAAGACGCTTTTTCTGATACTGGATCACATCCATATGCTCTGGATTGATTTCCGGTACTACCATAGGTACGTCAGGAGTCCAACGGTGAGCAGAGTTATTGGAAACTACAGGAGTCTCTGTCTTTGCATAAGCTTCTTCGATGGCTTTGATTTCATCCTTTGTCATGTCAACAGCAGAAAAAACAAAGTCTACTTCAGAAGCAACTGCTTCTACTTCGTTTACATTCTTTACAATAATATCTTTTACAGCTTCAGGAATCGGTGTGTCCATCTTCCAACGACCTTCCACACATTCACTGTACTTCTTTCCCGCACTTCTGGGTGAAGCAGCGATGGTGGTTACTTCAAACCAAGGATGATTTTCCAACAAAGAAATGAATCTCTGTCCAACCATTCCTGTTCCGCCTAAAATACCAACTTTTAATTTTTCACTCATCTTTCTTCTTTCCTTCCCATCCGCACAAGCGTGTCTGTCTTTCGCTCGCGGACATCTGTTTTTACTAGGCAATATATTACCCGAAACACCACGGAAATTCAAGGAAAACTTCCATGATTTTTGGTTTTTGTCACTTTTTCCTCAATTCTACTTTTCTTCCGAAACAAAATTGTATAAGTTTTCTACTTCCGTCTTTGCCCCTTCCCCACTAAGGTCCCGGTAATCAAAAAGACAAAAGCCACTGATGTTTTCTTTTTGTCGCAGCGACTGAACCTGGCGCACAATAATATCACTATGGGAACTCCACTCGCTTACACTGTTGTTGTCCTTGATATTCAGTCCACATCGATACAGAGCCAAACCGATATACATCTGAAGTCCGTCTCTTCGAGGCAAATCACACCAGCGTGCGAGGCAGTTTTCATAGGCAGAAGGACTCAGGCTTCCGTCACCGTTTTTTTGCTCGAAGCCCCAATAAATCTGTGGAATCACATAATCCAAATACCCATCTTCCGTAAGCCAGGTATCAATGTCCGTAAAATACATACTGTCACTTCGCAGATTATCCAGATTTCCCGCAGGGGAGATTCCAAAGACCACATGTTCATCCGCTGCTTTTACGGTGGAATAAATGAGTTTTACCGTCTTTGACACATTTTCTCTCCTCCAGTCCGCCACAGACAGATTGGTCCCGGAAGCTTCATACTCCTGTAAATCAAAGGACAGTGCAGCATCGGAATCATCCAAAGAGGGATAAAAATAATCATCCAAATGAACGCCTTCCACATCATAGTTTTCCACCAGTTCTTTTACACAATCCGCCAAATAGGTCTGCACTTCTTCTTTGGAAGGGTTCAAAAAATAGTTTCCGTCGTGATACAACACATTTCGATTGGAATCTTTGGAATTGTACCATTTTTTTACAATACTGTTTGAGGGAATTTCTTCCCAGGATACCCCGGCAAAGCTCAGCGCGCCGTCTTCTGTTTTTCCGTCATTGGAAGTCACACGATAGGGATTCAACCAAGCGTGAAAATAAAGCCCCTGTTTATGGGCTTCCTCTATCATAATTTCCAAAGGATCAAAGGAAAGCTCCTTTCCCATTTCTCCCGCAGCGTACTTTGACATAGGAACATACTTCGAGGGATAGTAAGCATCACTGTGGCTGTGCACATGGACAAAGATGGTATTTAGATTTTGCGATGAAACCTTTTCCATAACCCCAGCGGCATTGGCCCGAAATTCATCTTCATCCTCTGTTTGCAAGGCAATCCAGTCGTAATAAGAAAACCACACGCCCCGCACTTCGGAAATAGCAGGTAATTTATAAGAAACCTCTTGTTCTTCCTCAGAAGATTCATCCGGCGTTTCCTCTTCCACTGTCACTTCATCTGTCGCCTTCTCTTTTTCGGTTTCTAAGTTTTTTTGCCTATGGACATAAAGAAAAGAACCTGCCACTGCCACCGCAATCAAAAAGATTACGGCAGCAATCACAACTTCTTTTTTCTTTTTCAAAACATAAATCAGTTTTTGTATGGATTCTTTCATTTTACTCGTTCTTTAAATAGTTTTGATACTGTTGGATTACAGTATTCATCACGTCTTTTCCCGGAGCGCCTATGGTCAATCGTTTGTTGACGCAAGTCTCCAAAGAAATGGCATCGTAAATATCCTCTTTAAACTCCGGTGCAAAACTTTGTAACTCTTCCAAAGACATTTCATCAATGGAGATTCCCTTGTCGATGCAATACAATACGATGCGTCCGATAATACCGTGGGCATCACGGAAGGGCACACCATTGTTTACCAAATAATCTGCGGCGTCTGTTGCGTTGGTAAAGCCTTTCATAGCGGAAACTGCCATTACTTCTTTACGGAACTTCATGGTAGCAAGCATACCGTCAAACAAAGCAACACAACCCTTTACGGTATCCATAGCGTCAAAGGCCAACTCTTTGTCTTCCTGCATATCTTTGTTATACGCAAGGGGAATTCCCTTCATAGTGGTAAGTAATGAAGTCAACGCACCGTAAACACGGCCGGTCTTTCCTCGTACCAATTCTGCAATATCAGGATTCTTCTTCTGAGGCATGATAGAACTTCCTGTGGAATAAGCATCATCAATTTCCACAAAACCGTATTCGTTGGAATTCCAAATAATCACTTCCTCGGAGAATCTGGATAAATGCATCATAATTGTAGAAAGTGCTGACAAAAACTCAATCAAATAGTCTCTGTCAGAAACACCGTCCATGGAGTTTTGGGTGGGACCGTAAAAGCCCAATTCCGCCGCAGTAAACTCCCGGTCCAAAGGATAGGTGGTTCCGGCTAAAGCACCACTTCCCAAAGGACAATAATTCATACGCTCATATATATCATGTAAACGTAACCGGTCTCTTTTGAACATTTCAAAATAAGCTCCCAAATGATGGGCCAAGGTTACCGGCTGAGCCTTTTGCAAATGGGTAAATCCGGGCATATAAGTCTCGGTATTTTCCTCCATTACTTTCAAAATGGTTTCCAAAAAATGCTTTAACAGTGCGTCGGTTTCCTTTACCTGATTTCTGGTAAAAAGACGCATGTCCAAAGCCACCTGATCGTTTCTGCTTCGACCGGTGTGAAGCTTTTTCCCTGCATCGCCGATACGGTCAATCAAATTTGCTTCCACAAAACTGTGAATATCCTCGTACTCTTCCGTAATCAAAAGCGTACCCTCATCCACATCTTTTTCAATGGAATCCAATCCTTTTAAAATCTCGTTTTTTTCTTCTTCGCTAACAATGCCCTGCTTGCAAAGCATTTTTACGTGCGCTCTGCTTCCTGCCACATCCTCGTGAAAAAACTTCTGATCAAAGCCAATGGATGCATTGAATGCATACACCAACTTATCTGTCTCCTTTTGGAAGCGTCCGCCCCATAACTGTGCCATAATCTTTTTTCCTTTCCTTTATGTAATCCTTTATTCTCTAACGGAAAACACACATCCACAGTAATCCTGCCGATACATGTCATATTCTCTTGATATTTCACAAGAACGAAGATATCCGTTATTTTTTTTGAAATCTGAAGGCAAATAAGCAATCCCCAGTTCCTGTCCAATAGCTTGACCTATTTGGTTTAAGGCCTGGGCATCTTTCATAGGTGAAATACTTAGAGTGGTGCAAAAATAATCCATACCTTCTGCCTTCGCCCGCTTTGCCGTCTCCCGCAATCGCAAATCGTAGCACTTCATACATCTGGCGCCCCGCTCCGGCTCTTTTTCCAAGCCCTTTGCCACTTCCGAATAAAAGCGCTCTTTTTCAAAATCCCCTTCAATAAAAGATACGGGATACTTTGTTGGAAATTTTTGAATGAAGCTTTGCTGCTCCTTTACCCTATGATAATACTCCTCATCCGGATAGATATTTGGATTGTAATAAAACACCGTCACATGAAAATACTCTGACAATGTTTCAATACAATAACTGGAACAGGGTGCGCAACATGAATGCAATAAAAGGGATGGAATACGTCCATCCCCTTGTAATTCATTTACAATATGCTCAAATTCTTTTTGATAGTTTATTTTATTCATAATCTTTTGTGAACAAGAACAACATACAAACAGCACCGGCATAAATAAGTGCCATCAATACCATAAATAAAACTTTTCCAAAGAAGGCTCCCGCAACGATTTCTCCAATGAACACCAAGCCATGAACCCAAAGAGGAATCTTTGCCAAAAGTGCAGCCAATAAAGCTTCCAATACTACAAAAGCTCCTACTGCAGCAATGGGAACACCAATTACTTTAAAACTAACTACAAAGATTGCTACCAATGCGATTACGTATACTGCAAGTGCAAGAAAAGGCACCGGAAATTTTTTATTCTTAATATTTATATTTGCCATAAATAACTCCTTTATCCAACGTTTTGAACCTTTGCTATTATAACAATAGAAAGAATTCCACGCAAGACGGGAAATCCCTTTGAAACGCGAAATCCAGGGATTAGAATTTAGTTTTTATTTTTCATTCTAGACTCATATGTCTCTGTAATGTCATTGATAAAGACGTAATAAATATCACCAAAATCTTCAGAGTGGGAAAAATGACCGTAATCATCAATCCAGCGAATGGAACCGTCCTTTCGAATAATACGATAAATTACATGGTCCATTCCGTTTCCTTCTTCCGCATTGATCTGGTCATCAATGGAATCCTGAATCCTTTTAAAGTCATCTTTATAGACCATACCTTCAAAGGTTCCTCCGGTCAAAGTGCGGAATTCACTTCCTGTTTCACAGCCAAAGATTTCCAAAACCTGTCGGTTATAATAGATCAATTCTCTTTTATCGTCTTCCCGATAAATAAAGAACCCACCGGGAATTACTTCTGCCATTTGGCGAATAATGGGCATGGTATATTTGGTCAAAGTAAAGTTGTCCGCATAGCGCGCTCGCTTTCTGGCTTCCGATTCATTGTCATCATCATAAACCACCAACTGGCTGGCATAGTAGCGCTGCTTTTCCTCGTACATACGACGGTCCGCAATATCGATTAACTCTTCAGCAGTAGCATCCGGGAATTCATATCGGTCTGCCTTTCCCATGGCAACGGTAATTCCGTGAATATGTTCTCCCTTCCAATCAGAAAGTGCTTGCTGCATTTCCTTTTTTTTGGAAAGATAATCATTGTGACTCATGGCAGTAATTACCACAAATTCATCTCCTCCGGCACGAAAAGACCTGCCGTGATCTCCGAAAACTTTTAAAATGCATTCTGCCACGCCGATAATCAACTCATCTCCGGCCATATGGCCAAAAATATCATTGGTCTTTTTTAAGCCGTTGGCATCCATCATTAAAACAAAAAGCCCCGGCTCTGCAGTACCATTGCGAATACTTTCATTTAACATGGAAATATACTCTTCATAAGCTCTTCGATTTCCAAGATTCGTCATCTTGTCGGCATAGGCAATTTTTTTCACCTTATCAAATTCACGATTGGCATGGAAGACTCCCCATAGATTGAAGACCAAATATATAATAAACAGAAAAATATAGGCAGTTACTCCTGCTACTAAAGATGGGGATATTTGTTCCTTTATAAAAGGTGACATAAACACAACGCCCAACACCACGGATAGCACTGCCAATAGCAGTACCAAAAATCCGTTAATCACGCGAAATAACCAATGATTTCGAATCGTTTCTAGCATTTTCACTCTCTCCTTATATCCTTTTCGGATTATTCCTTTAAAATATTCGAATACTTCGACGTATCTACATCCACATTCAATACCACATCTTCTTCAGCCTCACTCAAAGCAGCCTGAAGTTCTTTTTGAGCCTCGATCTGGTTTAAAGCATCCAATACTCCCGGTGGCATATTTTTCACGCGACATCCAACCGCTACACGTCCTTTTACATCAAAGAATCGTACCACTTCCGCCTCGAACTCAAAGGCTCTCAACACTTCTTTAGTGTCTCCAAGGATGAATCGAATCGTGCAATTGTCTCCAACTTTCATATGAACATTTCCGTCCAAAATAACAGCGATACCGGTAGCGGAAATATCATAAATAATTGCTTTGTAGGTAATACCGTGAGAAAATACGGAGCCCAATCGAATCACTTCCATTCGCTCTGCCACTCGCATTTCCTTTTGTTCTCCCTCGGAAGAGGAAACAATCTTGTGCACAGGACCATACTGAGTTTCAACGGGCTCGATAGAAGCCGCTTGGAAGACATAGGTTCTTTCGTCTCTTTTGTTGTGAATGGTAAGCTTACAAGGTCTTCTCCAAATCAAATCCCCATCCCCCACCATAATGCGGTTTACCAACACTCCATCTTTCATGCCGAATAAAACTTCTGTGGAGATCAAAACCTGTTGATTTTGAATTTCGATTTCCGCAAGGACGGAAGACCCCCTCATAACATCTTCTATACGCATAAACGTCCTTCTTTCATTAAATAAGTGTATAGTAGAATTTTAACACATTTTTCCTTATATGTTCAATTCGGATTGTACCTTTGGGGAATGTGCGGACAGCCTGTCCCAAGAAATGATTTTTGAAATATTTGAAAAAAGCTCCGAGTCGGACTCGAACCGATGACCCCTTCATTACGAGTGAAGTGCTCTACCAACTGAGCTATCGGAGCTTGCAAGATAAAAAACCTGCCTAAATAAGATACAAAATATGCGTCCAAAAGTCAAGAAAGATAAAATATCATTGCCATTCACAGTCTATTTCATTTTCTCCTTTTTATAAAAGCATTATTCGATTTCCGGCAAAACATTTTTTATTAATTCTGTAGCCTCTTCATAAGAAAAATCTTCAATCAGTCGTTGTGCATCTTCCACCAATTTTCTCTGTGTCATTCGAAATGGATAACCCAAAAGTTTGCGCACCAACTCTAGAGAAGCATCATCATCAAATTCATCCAAAGCTTCTAGCAAGGATGCCACCGTTTTTTTTGCTTCTTCCCCATCAATTTCTCCTGTCGGTATTATTTGATTCCATTCTTTTATCGGGGATAGTTCCGCTATAACTTCATCATATAGTTTCATTGCATTCAATGATTCTTTTCGCAAAAAGTTTTCGTCTTTCGTTCGTGCCGCCTGTTCCAACTGTTCCAGTTCCACTGAAAGCGAAAGCGCACCTATCATCTTTGCATTACTTTTCACTGCATGAACCAAAATCATATATCCTTCCCAATCATGATGTTCATAACAATCCATGATTTTTTCTTTATTCATTGGTCCGTTTTTATAAAAGCGTTGCAATGCCGCTGCATATTTTTCTTCACTACGCAAATAAGAAAGTCCCATCTCCGTATCAATCTTAGTATTATTTAACCACGAAATATCAAATTCCATATACCACCTATCCCAATACGTCTATAATCTTTGCTACCAATTCACTCTTCTTTGACGGTTTTACAATATATCCCTGGGGTTTTAATTCCGTCAGTGTTTTAATTACCGTTTTCTTTTCCTTAACACCCGTCAAAAAAATTACCGGAATATCCTTTGTTTCCTCTACATCTCGAAGTCCTTTATATACTGCCGGGCCGTCTAATTCCGGCATCAAAAAATCCAATAAAATCAAATCAGTTTTCTTTTTTTGGAGAAAGCGGAAACAATCATCTCCGGACTTCACCAAGGACACATCATAAAACTCCTTTAGCAAGTCCTTAATATAAAGCAACTGTTCTGCGTCATCATCCACAACCAGAATCTTCTTTCTGCCGGGAACATCATCATCCTCCGTTTTTTCAAATATTTCCATATAATTCACATCCGCTTTGTCTTTTAACTCTTCCTCTATGCGAATCATTTTTTCATATATGGTAAACAGCGAAATTGGTCGTGAGAAAAAGACAACTTTTTTCAATTCCGTATATTTTTTAAATATTTTTTTATCTTCTTCATTCGCCACCACAAACACATGAAGTCGACCGGATTTGATTGCCTCACTTAAGATATTATACATTTTTACATCTTCAGAAGTCTCATCATTCATACAGATCACAATAATATTAGGCATTTCGGAATAAATAACATCAAATAGAGTGCCTCGATCCGGACGACATTTTACGGTAATGTACCCTCTGTCCTGTTCACAATGTTCACACACATCCTTTGCTATTCTTCTGTTTTTCCCGGTCACCAATAGTTTTAGTCCTTTTGCCATATATGTCCCTCCCTATAGCTTGTCTCTTAGCACATAAGTCACTTCATGATTCATAAGATATTTTTCAGCCTGTTTTTCGCCTTTTACAAATACTCCTTTAAAATCATCTGAAACCAGCTTCTTCGCTTCTCTTAAATGCTCTGCTGATTCACAAATCACAAGTACAATCGGCTTTTGTCGCTCCTCCCGTTCTTTTTCTTCTTCCAATTCCTCCTCCGTCGCCAAAAGATGTTTTGGAATATATAGTTGAAGCATTCTCTCCAGTTCTTCGTACATTACTGGTTTCGACAAATAATCCGTGAATCCTTCTTTAATATAAGAATCTTTCGCTCCTGCAATGGCATCAGCAGTTAAAGCAATGATTGGTGTATTGTCACACAATTTTTCATTTTTCAGATATTTCAGTGTCTGCGTTCCTGACATAACTGGCATCATCTGATCCAATAATACAACATCGAAAGAATACGCCTTTAATAATTCGATACACTCCTGTCCTGAGGTAGCTGTAGTCACCTGAATTCTTGTTTCACGTAATAGTTCCATAAGAACCTCAAGATTCATTTCATTATCATCTACAACCAGTATTTTTGCATGGGGTGCCACCAAAATAGAATGGTAATGCTTTTCTTCTTTTCGTGCTTTTTCTAAACGACTGGTATAGTCACCTAAAGGAACATCGCTTACCACCTTTTGCGTCACTTCAAATGTAAAGGTAGACCCCTGTTCGTAAATACTGTCCACTTTAATGAAACCATCCATCATTTCCACCAGATTCTTTGTGATATTTAATCCCAGTCCGGTACCTTCCACCTTACGATTCTTTGTCTCATCAAGTCGTTGAAAGGATTGAAACAGTTTATCCATATCTTCTTCTTTAATGCCCATACCCGTATCAGCTACTACGACCTTCAGATGCTCAGTTTCTTTTATAAATGATATCTCAACTTTTATCCTTCCCTGAAAAGTATATTTTATCGCATTATTAATAATATTCATCATAATCTGACGAACACGAATCTCATCCCCCCACAAAACTGATGGAATATTTTTGTCCACATTCATCTCATAAACCAAGCCCTTATCCCGAGCTTTTCTCTCCGTCATATTCACCACATCATTGATAACAGACGAAATCTCATATTCCACCGGTACCAATTCCATTTTTCCTGATTCAATTTTACTCAAATCCAAAATATCATTGATAATAGAAAGTAAAGTGTTTCCCGCGCTCTTAATATCCTTCGCATACTTTTTAACCTTTTCTTCCTTGGTTTCCCGAAGAATCATTTCGTCCATACCCACAATGGCATTCATAGGTGTTCGTATTTCGTGAGACACATTCGCAAGGAAATTGCTTTTTGCTTCATTCGCCACATCCGCTCTTATCTTTTGCTCCTCCAACTCCTCCATTGTTTGAGACAGTTTGATATAATCCGGCGTTTCAATAACAAAAAGCATGGTCATAGCGGCCAAAGAAAACATATAACATGTCAAAAGAGTCTTTTGAAAAAAAACAACTTGTAATAAAAATCCTCCCACAATAATTAACATAAACAGCCATATAGCCATCACCTGACGTTTTTCAAGCTGTTTTCTGTTGGATAAAATCAAAAGCACCGACAATCCATTTACCATAATTTGCAATGCAAAAATTACAAAATATGCAGGTCCATGAGTATAGGTTCCGGATGAATCAAAGGTAAACACCCATCCCGTAAAAATATTGATTATCATAATGACCACATAAATAACACACATCACATTTAAAAATGACATGTACGTTTTTGATAACTTGGTATCAACAAAAGTATGAATATACAAAGCCATACTCCAAAAAGCGCCTGCAGCAACCAAGAAAAATGCGGTGTTTACCAAAATATTTAAAAACGGGGGAATCATATAACCATAATCTGTCATACGAGAAGCTACAACATCCAAAACTTCAGACGCTAATATCCATGTGACCCACTGACGATAACGAATATTGCTTTCCGACGCATTGGGATATTCCAGATGCAAATATAAAAGTAAGATAATTAAGAAACCGGTGGATGCCACCTCAAAATAAATATTATACATACATTCTCCCCCATACCTTTTTCTCATTATAAATTTTACCAAAAGACTTTTCAATCTGTCCAACTAACAAGTCTTAGTATCTTTCCTTAAACCAAAATATCCCCATCCAATCAGGATAGGGATATTTGAAATAAAGCGATTTTTGAAATTAACAATTTGTCTTACTGGATTGCTACCCAAGTTCCTTCTGATTCAGCAGCTTCTACAATCAAAGGACCGTCTGTCTGCATGAATCCGGTTTTGTCTTCGGTAACCTCTCCGTTTTTCACTACAACTACCTGTTCATCACCATAGAACATGCACTGAATATAGTATTCAGACTTGTCTGCTTTTCTGGAAACGGTAGCTGCAAATGTAGCACCTGCATCTTCGATTGTGTATTCAATAATTGTATACTCATCATAGTCTGCATTTGCCTCGAAGACATCATCCCCATATGTAGCCTTTAAGTCATCAAATGCGGATGCATCTGCTTCCTGTGTATCGCTGGATGCTTCTGTTGTTTCTGTGCTTTCTGTAGCTGCACTTTCTTCGGATGTACTCTTACTTCCGCATCCGGCAAGAAGTCCTACTGTCATAACAGTTGCCATTAATACAGTTAACAATCTCTTTCTCATTTTTTATCTCCTTTACTATAACCTCGGAAGTCCCTCTTCCTTTGATGGATTGACTATAGCATGAAATAAATTCAAGAAATGATACTTGTCGCAAACCGTATTCCCCCTGTCGTGAAACGTCTTTATTCCAGAGTAAACTCGTAAAAAGAGAAATGCCCTTTTCCTTCAAAATGGATAAAAATAGGCTCATTCTCACTGCCGCCTTCAAGGGGAACGGTGACGGAAGCAACATCCTTTAATAGTTCAATTCTTTCAGAGCCAAGGCATCTGTCCTTTCCCCACACTTCCACTCTTCCTTTTGCATTTCCGGAAATCAAAAGCTTTATTTTCTTTGTATTGGACAAATCAAAAAACTTATACCCAATGACAGATTTGTCACAGACGTTTTTCACATATTGCTTCGGAGGATTTTTCCCCTCCTCTTCTTTGTAATCCGGTTCGTCCTGGGTCAGGTAGGGAACGCCAAAAAATGGGCGCTTAATCATGGATAAAAATTTGGTTTTCTTCTTTCCGTAAAGATTACAACAAATATGAGACGGATAACATCCTTTCCCTTTTAAGGGGCCCTCATTTAATCCGCAAGAAGTCATCTCCGCCTGATAAAACTTCCCATTTTCAAAACGAATTTTTTCCGCACAAGCCTGACGGGAAGACTGTTTACGATTGCTCTGGCGATGATAAAACACATAATGCTGCCCATTGATTTCTATCAAACTTCCATGGGTATTTCCCGTATCATTGGATGCAGTGGAAATGGTACGCTCTCCTCCTTTTGTTTTTCCGTTATAGGCCAAAAGGCCGATATCACCATTGGAAATCAACGTACCACCATATACAAAACCTTTTGTGGGCTCATTGCTTACTGCATAACAAAGTTCATGACTTTGAAGGGAGCTGTAAATGAAGTAATACCTTCCGTCAAATTTTCTCAAAGAAGATGCTTCTAAGAATTCATGACCTTCGTATCCACTGCCTTTGCTGTTTGCCTCTCCACATACACCGATGTGCATAGGCCCCTTTTTTACCGTCAGCATATCCTTCGGATCCAACTCATAGCACATGGGACCTTCCAAAGATGGCTTTGAACCTTCCAAAATGATGGGATTGGACTTTAGCCCAAATCCGGTGTACAAATACAGTCTTCCGTCATCATCCAAGAAAATCCCGGGATCAAACTGCAAAGGTCCCCCTTCTTTTCCAATGGGGGTGCCATCCTCATAATGCACATATCCGTAAAACTCATACTTTCCTGCCGGTTCATCACAAACCGCCACTGAAATCATCTTGGTACCACCGATAAAATAGTAAAGATAAAATCTTCCATCCGGCCCTGTTAACATATCCGGTGCTGCCATTCCATTGAAAAGCTTAAAGCCCTTCGCTTCCGGGTCCTGTTCTCTTCGAAGGATTTCTCCCTCATAGCGCCAATCTCCCAAGTCATCCAAAGGCGCAGAATAACAAACATAGTTATTTAGGCAAAAATTCCATCCGTTAAACTTATCGTGAGAGCCATAGACATATACCCGGTCTCCCACAATGTGAGGTTCTCCGTCCGGCACGTACTCATAGCTTGGCATATAGGGGTTAAAAGCTTGTGTTTTTTTCATGTTGTTTCCATCCATTTCTTTATTAGCAAATCAATATTTACACCAATTATAAATGAACATTTATAAAACTGCATAATTTTTCCAACTGGTCTTCGGAATAACATCTGTCATCTGCATGTTTTCCGTTTTCAATCACCACATAGGAAACATTTTTTTCTCCCAGCAAAGCCTTAGCATCTTCATAAAAATACTGGGACTGCAAAATGGGAACGGTAATATCGGAATCCCCGTGGCAGATCCAAATGGCCAAATCCAAATCCGTATTCTTTTCCAAATAATACATAGGGGAAATCTCATTGATTTCTTCTTTTGTCATGTCAGAAATTTCTTTCCCCAACCAGTAGGATTCAATGGTGGTTTCCTTTGCATCCTCCGGGATATACTTTGTCACCCAGTTATTTGCAATGTCGTAAACCCATGTAGGAAGTCCAACCTCCTTCCACTGACTATGGGCGGTTTCCATATCGATCACACCGTAGTAATCCACCAATACCGACACCTTTGCCGATACATCTCCGTAGATATCTTCATCAATGTATTCCAAATCACAAAACTCATCGTCACCTGTCACCGCTGCCATGGTGGCCAGATATCCACCGGCAGATTCTCCCCAAATAGCGATGGAGGAGGCATCGTATCCGTATTCTTTGGCATGGGCTCTCAAATATCTCACACATGCCTTTACATCTTCCAACGCAGCGGGATAGGTTTCTTCCTGAGCCAATCGATAGTTTACGGAAGCACAGGCAAATCCATGATCCCTGAAATAACGATACATAAGCTGTGCCTGTCGGCTTGTGGCGTCATTGCTGACAAATCCGCCACCGTGAACCAACACAAAAAGAGGCGGGTTTTCTACATCATCCGGCACATAAATATTTACATAATCCGATTCCGACACCGAAGCGTAGTTTACCTTTTCATAAAAGGTACCGCCACTCCATTCGTCTGTACTTTCATCCAATTCATAGGTAGGGGCTGTCAAGTTATCAAACACCCACCCAATTACTTTATGATAATAAATCACACCAATGGCAATCACCAAAAGAATTACCAAGGCGATTATTCCTATCTTTTTTTTCATTTTTGGTCTCCTATATCCTGTTTGTCTGCTGTGATTTCAAAGGATCTTTTTAAATCACAATAGGGGAAGCATATGCTTCCCCTACAAAAATGATATCAATTCTATACTTCTTTTTGCAATGGTAAAAAGTTTGCAACAATGTTTACAATCATTGCCACCAAAGTGATTGCCTCAAAAACAATAAATGTAATGATGGTATCCACTCCGTCCAACCCTGCTACCACGTAGCCCAACTGGTTTACCATTAGATAAAAGCCTGCTCCGGCAGCACCCGCGTCAAAGATTGCTCCAAGTATAGGCATAAAGCTTACTGCTACGGTGAAATTGGAATTGGATGCTTGCTTTTTCATCATAACAATCATTCCTGCTTCCAACAAAACTGCCAATACCAAAAACACAAAGACAACAGGCAGTGTATACATCACTTGGGTATAAACAATACATGCTACCAAAGATAATGCGGCTGCAATCAATGTAAACATAAATCCTACAGATTTTTTCTGACTCATATCCTTCACCTCACTATCTTCTTTCTTCTTTATATGCTTTTACTGTCATAAGTCCGGAACAAATTGTGGTTGCACCAAACAATACAATACCAAGAATAATCAACCACTGATACCAGGTAAGCACACGCTTAATCTCAGTGTTTACAGATAACCCGTTCATCGCATTGGAATCTGCTAACTGATAGAACCAGTACTTAATGTTATTCTGCATCATTTCCTGGAATGCGGTATCTTTTGCGATCTTGGACTTGGATGCCGCCATGGTTCCGATTTCTGAGGTATCATATGCAGATGTAGTAAGGCAATTTCCGCCACCGGCAAAGGTGATATCTCTCCAGTTCATATAATCCGCACCGTTAATCATATCGGTAACAAAGGCACCTTCATAGCCCCACTCATTTCTTGAAATATTTACAAGGAGTGGTTCATATGCCCCAACAAATACGGTTCCTGCACGGTTAAATGCTGTCATAACAGAAGATGTGGTGTTGGTTGCCATTGCCAACTGGAAGCAACGAAGTTCATTCTCTCTTGCTGCCTGCTCATTCATAAAGGTAGACAAACCGGAACGGTTGCTTTCCTGATGGTTGAATGCAAAATGCTTCATCTGGGTATTCAATCCCTTTGCTTCTGCACCTTCGCAAAATGCTACGGCACAAAGTCCGGTAAGGATGGAATCCTCTGAATAATATTCATGATTTCTTGCACAATAAGGTGTACGGTGTAAGTTTACACCGGGAGCAATGACCTGAGATTCATTGGACCAAAGAGCATCTTCTGCAAATGCATCTCCTTCCTGTGCCATTAATTCAGCATTAAAGGTAGCTGCCACTACAGGTTCTGTAGGGAAGGTACACATAGAATATTTGGCATACTCATCATCTTCGGAAACATAAGTTGCTTCACTAGACTGAGATGCGGTCCAACGAACATAGTATCCGGCAACCTGATCAAAGGTAAATCCTACAGGGCCGTCGTTTGAGTATGTTCTGGGTAAAAGCACGGAGTCAACATTTTCAATATCATCTCCGCCTTTTTCAATAAACTGAATGGCTTCATCCAAACTCATCTGCTGAACCAGCTTATCCCAGAATTCATCATCCAGATCTTTTACACCGATGTAATTTCCATCTTCATCAAATTCCAAAGCATCCAAAATAGTAAGACCATTGTCTACTTCCCACTGAACGCCATCTCCGTTTTCCGTCAGTTCATAAACGCTATTGGTCAATCCTGCCATCATTTCTTCTGTTGGAGTAAATGCTTCGATGGTAGTCCAACCCTTTGTCCAATCACTTCTGGTGGTATACTCTACAGCATCATCAATGTAAGTATTCAAATCCATAGACGAAAGCTGATTCTCTACATTTTCAGAGTAAGTAGTTGCATCAGTTTCAGCCAGATTCCAAACTACAGCATTGGCAGCGTTAATCACGTCCTTTTCTGTGGTGCGAACCAAGCCTGCCTCAGAACCGGTCTTATTTGCCAACACATTGTTCAATGCTTCATGGGCACCGTTTCCGATTGCAAAATAGTAATCTCCGGCATCCAATACCCAAGCACCCTTTGTTCCGTTGGCATTGTCTGCTGTTTCATCATAACTTGCAAAATAAGATGCATCAAAGGTGATTTCCACTGTTTCAGATGCTCCGGGCTGAAGTTCTGAAGTCTTTGCAAAACCAACCAACTGAATGGCAGATTTTTCTACACCCCCTGAAATATAGGGAGCCTGTACGTAAAGCTGTGCTGTGGATTTTCCTGCAACACTTCCTGTGTTTGTTACGGTAACCTTTGCTGTGGAGGTTCCTCCTACGTTTACTTCCACACTATCCAAAGTCTGTTCAAAGGTGGAATAAGACAATCCATATCCAAAGGAATAACTTACTTCATCTCCATAGGACCAGGCACTTCCAGTAGAAGAGCCACTGGTGGAGGTAGCATTTCCCTGATTTAATACCGCATCTTCGTAACGGGTTTCATAGTATTTGTATCCGTCGTAAATGCCTTCGGACTCCACTAAATACCAATCCCCTTTATCATTGGCATCCAAAGCGTCGGATGCATCGGAGTTGGAAGCGTTGGCATAGGTATAAACGCCGAAATTTACCATAGCAGGTGAAGATGCTGAATTTACCGCATAGGTATCTGTCAAAGAACCGGAAGGATTTACTTCACCGCTTAACACATCAGCAACTCCCAAGAATCCATTTACACCAGGATCTCCTACCCAGACAATGGAATCAATTTCGGAATCGTTCTTTAAGTCTTCAATTTCAATGGCATTGGAAGCGTTAATCATAACTACTACCTTAGTGCTATGGGCTTTTGCCAATGCAATCATTTCTTTTTCATAATCGGACAATGCCAAAGGTCTTTCATAACTGTCATCCGTACCGGTGGACATTTCCGTTTCATAATCTGCTGCCTCTGATGAATCTCTTGAGATTACCACCAAAGCAACCGTTCCATCTGCAGAAGAAAGGACATCATCAGTATACAAAGAAGAAGGCAATTCCCCTACGTTGTAAGTGGAAGGATTTTCATAAATCGGTCCAAAAGAAGGAGAAAGCGCATGTCCTGCTGTTCTTGCATATTCCTTTGCTTCCTCAGAAGAATACAAATCAATCATGGTCTGATTCAATGTGTATCCTTTTTCCGTTAAGGCTTTTTCAATATCGTAACTCTCCTGTCCGGCTTCATCATTTACCGTTGCAGAGGAACCGATCATTCCCCCCAATGTGGGATAATGGGAGTTTAATCCCCAAAGGGTTACGGTTTCTGAAGAGATATCCAAAGGCAATGCGGTATTGTCATTTTTTAACAATACACATCCTTCCTCTGAGATTTCCTCCGCCAAAGCATTCTTGGCTTCCACTACATCAGTTAATGATTCATAATCCGAATCAAAATAGGTCACATCTTCATCACCGTCTCCGGTGTTCACATACTTAAAATTTGATGTTCCCAGTCGCGTGTTAATAATAGCTGTATTTGCATAAGCAATGGTAGTTCCGCATACAACTATGGTCAGAAGGGATGCACTAATTGCTGTAAGGCCCCTCCATTTTCGAAATTTCTTTCCCATGAAAATTTCCCCTTTCTATAACCTCCGGATGTAACCGAACCAGTTTCGATATATTACTACCATCCGTATTTCATCTTAAATATAGCATTCCGATTTCCCGAAAAATTATAGCTGTCGTAAACCAATCGTCACTTGTCGTAAACGGTTTGTTTCGTCAGAAACACTTACTACCACTTCGTTGGCATCCTCCTTTGCTTTTACCACGCAAAGGGCCTGACCGTAGTAAGTAAAGGTCTTATCTTTGTCATAGCCGTCCCTATTATAGGAGCAGGCATTTCCCAGTCCCAAAAGAGTTCCGCCTTCTACCTTTACCGATACCTGATGTTTTTCCATGGGCTTTAACACGCCCTTTTCATCCGTATAACGAATAGGAATATACACAAGGTCTCCCTGATCAATCACTGACTCTTCCGGCGTAACATTTAAAATCGTTTCTTTTGATGCTGTGTATAAGGAGTTTTCTCCCAGAAGTTTTCCTTCTTTATCAAAAGTTTTCACCTGTAAGGTTCCCGGCGAATAGGTTAACTTGTAATGGGTTCTGCACTCTTTGCCCAATCTCTTTTTCCCTAGAGAAACTCCATTTAAAAAGAGTTCGCAAGTCTCCCCTTTTCCATAGACTTCCACAAAAGCATTCATTCCCTCACATCCGGGATAGGTCCAGCTTTCCAAAGCATCTGTCATCTTCCATGCGGAAGGAGAATGTTTTCCTCTTTGATAGACAGGCTTTACCGCAATGGCAGGCTTTTTTTGTTTATCGAATACAACTCTGGTATAAGCCGCTTCTCCGTTGGGATTTCCTAAAATATCAATACGTCCGCTTCCTGCGGTTAACCAACCCCATTCAGGAGCGTCCTTTGGCGCATAGTCCTCATATTCCCAGGCACCAATTCCCGCTTCTCCGATATAATCCATACCGGCCCAAACAAAGTCACCGATGATTCTGGGATTTTCCTTTGCAATCTCCATAAACTGCCATGCATCTTTACAGAAGGTTTCACTTCCCAAAATCAAACGGGAAGGGTATTTTCTCAAATCTTTTTTATAACGTAGAATACCATAATTGTATCCGGCAATATCCATGGCAGCATAGGCATCCCTTGTCTTTACGTCACAGGCATAAATGGTAGCCCCCAACTTCATGGTTTTGTCTCCAAAGATTCCTGCTAAGGTATTGTAAAATTCACTTCCTACCGGTTTTTGTTTTTTCTTTGTCTCTTCCTCAGCCTTGTCATCGGAATACACACCGAATCCTGCAGAACTTAAAAAGTTGAAGAAAATGTTGATTCCACAGCTCACCGGTCTGCTGTCATCAAGTTCATGCAAACGGTCAGTGAAATCCTGGGTCAGTTTAATTCCCTTTTTTTGCGCAGTTTCCGCTACTTCATTTCCGGTAGAATACATGATCACAGAAGGATGGTTTAAATCCTTGTCTACCATATCCTTTAAGTCCTGCTGCCAGTTCTCCATTAAATAATTTACATAATCATATTTTGTCTTATGAATGTACCAAGCATCCACATACTCATCCATTACCAACATTCCCAAGCGGTCACAGGCACGAAGCAAAGCTTTGGAGCAGGGGTTGTGGGCACTTCTTAAGGCGTTATAGCCTTGTTCCAAATGAAGTCTTACCTTTCTTTCCTCTGCCTTATCATAAGCGCAAGCTCCCAACACACCATTGTCGTGATGGATGCAGGCGCCTTTTAGCAACACTCGCTTACCGTTTATGGTCATTCCCTCCTTCGGTGTCCAACGAAGTTCACGGATACCAAATTCTTCCGTCACTTCATCCTCGCCGTAGGATACTTTGATTCGATATAAATAAGGAGACTCCGGTGACCAGAGATTTCCCTCTTCCAATTCCACTTCAAACCAATGGTCCGCCGGTCCTTTTTGAGAAAGCACAACCTTTCCTTCTTGATCCAAAATAAAAATCGTAACTTCCTCTTTTCCTCCATAGGCCTCAGCCTTTATCCCAAGGCGAATGGGAGCAATGGATAACGTCTTTACCTTTACTCCATCCAATGCAATATGTTCTTTAGGCAACTCATACAACCAAACCGGACGATAAATACCGGTTCCGGAATACCATCTGCTGTTGGGCTGATCAGAATTTCTAGCAATTACACGAAGGGTATTTTTTTCTCCATAGGTAATGTAGTCATCCAAGGTCACATAAAACCCGGTATAACCATAGGGATGAAAGCAAGCCTTTTTCCCGTTTACATACACCTCAGCGTTGTGATAAACCCCTTCAAATTCCAACACCAAATGTTTTTGTTGCTTTTCTTTTTCTACAAAAAAAACAGTCTCATACTCATAGTCTTTTGCATCAAACCATCCGATATTGTGCATACCGTCACTGTCATTGCTTCTTGTTTCATGAATCATGGCATCATGGGGAAGATTCACCTCATTCCATGCTACATCTTCTCCCAGAGGACGCACCCGCCAATTTTTATTAAAATCTTGTTTTCTCATAATAAAAACCTTTCTATTCTAAAAAAGAGAGTATACTTTATTTCTTCTTTTTTTGTTGATATTTTTGTTCCTCTTCCCGGCGCATCTGCTCTTCCGGTTCCACCCATTCTCTTCCTTCCGCAAGCACCTGTTCCTTTTGTCTTTGACGAATCATCTGCTGATCCTTTGCCACTTCTTTTTCCACCTTCAAAAAGCTCATAAGAACTACTAAAATCGCATAGCAAATTAACTCAATTCCCAAATAACAAAGCACCAGCATGTTTCCTACAGAATCGTTTTGCACAGATGCGGTGGCATCATATCCACCTGCAGTTAGCAAGGCATTGATAATACCGTTTCCCAGACCTGTCATTCCCACCATAATGGCGCCATAAACTGACATGGTAAATCCGTCGCTACGAAATCCGTTTTTGGCTTCCAAATGATCCAACACATCGGACAAAAGAGCCAATGTCACATACATTGCCGGAATAGATCCGATTCCCTTTAAAATCACACCGATACAAACAATCAAAAAGCTGTGTACATTGAAAAAGCTAACGCTTCCTCCTATCACGGAAATCAATAGTCCCAAAACAATGGACTTTTGTTTTCCCAGCTTTGCCGCAATAGGCCAGGCAACCACCATACCAATAGCGGTGGGGATTCCACCAATAAGTCCCAAGGTTCCCATTGCTGTTCCTGCTGAAGCCTCTGTGGTGATTCCATCAAACATCCATCTACAGTAATAACTCATAGAACCGTTTTTCACCAAGCCACCGAATTGAAACAAAAGGAAATATAAAATAATTATCCACCAGTACTTTTCCTTCACACAGGCTGCAATCTGCTGTTTCATAGGAAGTTTTTCTTCCTTGATATTGAGCCGCATGTTTTCTTCTGTGATACGTTCTCTGGTGTTATAGTACTCCAGCAAAATACCCACAAAGGTCAAAAGGCAAAGCACCATCATAATGACACGCCAATGATTGTAACTGGCTTTTTGATCAATCACTCCGTTATGATCTACAAACAAATAGCTTTGCAAGAAAATGGGAACCAAAATGGAAGAACCGATTCCCAAAGATGCCACACCACTGGCATTGGATAGGGTTGCCAATAGTCCTCTCTTCTTTTGATCTCTGGTGGAAAGATTCACCATAGAACTGTGGGAGGTATAATAGAATGGATAAGAAACGGCGTAATACATATTGTAGGAAAACGCCATCCATATCATTTGTACCATTGGACTGGAATTGGTGGGGGTTAAAAATAATAATCCAACCGCCACCGTTACCAGAGGAGCCGAAAGAAGCATAATCGGACGTGCCTTTCCCTGTGATGTGTGGATGGTATCCATAAATCGTCCTACCAGTAAATTTCCCAGTATAACAAAAAGTACGGACACAATGGGAAGCAATGCAGAAAATACTCCAAATTTACTTTTATCTGTCCATCCGATTACGTCGGAATAATATCGATTCAAATAAGAGGCAAAAATCGCATTGGAAATCAATGCCATAAAAGGAGCCAGAAAGTATCCCAGCAACATTTCATTTGGCTTTACCTCAGCGGATTTTACCCATGTTTGAAAAATTTTTTTATCAAATATGCTTTCTTTTTCAGCGTTCATAATTCACCTCAGTCAGATTTATCTTTCTTTTATGAATTCCCTCAAAAAGCTGTTCTTTTGAACCATCAGGGAGTTCCAATTCACAGGATGTTTCCTTTGGAACCTCTACTTGAATTTCGAATTCATCCCCCAACTTCCAGGAAACAGAAATGGTTCCAAAAGGTGTATCCACCCTTCCTTTTGCTTCATGTAAATCCCCACCCAATATAGGTTTTACCATAAAGGTTTTATATCCCGCCTCCAAAGGTTCCAAGCCTAGGATTCTTCTGTAGAAGAAGGCGCCTACCGCACCGGAAGCATAATGATTGTAAGAAATCATAGTATCCGTACCATCATCTCCAATGGGGCAATTGCCCTTTTCATCCAAGCCGTCCCACCGTTCCCAAATCGTGGTTGCCCCCATCTTTACTTCGTAAAGCCAGGAGGGACAGTTGGTATTTAAAAGCATTTTGTAGGCCACGTCTGCAAATCCGTTATCCGCCAGCGCAAATAAAATATAAGGCGTTCCCGGAAATCCCGTTCCAATGCAGTAATTGTTTTTCTTAACCAGTTCAGCTAAATTCGCCGCTGCTTTTTTCTTTGTCTTTTCATCAAAGATGCCAAAATAAATTGGAAGCACATAGGCGGTTTGGAATTCCTCCAAAAGTTTTCCCTCTCCGTCGGTAAAGCATTTCACATAGGCTTCCCCTACCTTTTTAGAATAGGTATCATAAGCCTTTGCATCCTCCGCCTTATGTAAAATGGTTGCAATCTTTGCCAAAAGAGATGTGGTATGGTACAAACTTGCCGTCGCCGTCCAAGGACTTCTCTTCTGCCACTGGCTCATATTGTCCACATCCGGTGCCACCCAATCGCCAAAATGCAACAGATGAAAGGTGTCCCAAATATAGCGTTTTGTTCCAACAGAGGCAAACGCCGCCCATCTTTTACAGGCATTGGCGTAGGCTTTCATCATCTCATAGTTTTCTTCCAACACCTGCTCATCACCATAAGCCATATACAAAGCATAGGGCACCATAATACAGGCGTCTCCCCAAAAGTCCACCGCCATAGTAGGCATGGTTTCCGGGAATCCATATCCCTGGGAAGGAATGGTGTTTGGAATTCCCCCTGTTTTTTTCTGTTCGCTTCTCATATCCCGAAGCCACTTTTTCAAAAACTTCTCCATTTTGAAATTGTAGCAAGCGGTTTGTGCAAACACTGCAATATCTCCGGTCCAACCCATGCGCTCATCCCTTTGAGGGCAGTCCGTAGGAATTTCAAAAAGATTGGAGGTTGCTCCCCACAAAATATTTTGCTGCAGGCGATTGATTTTATCATTGTCACAGGAAAACGCTCCGTTTCTCTGTGTGGCGGAAGTCAGCACCTTTGCCTTTAAACAAAAGCTATCCACCTGTTCTTTTTCCAATCCCCTTACGGATACATATCGAAATCCCATATAGGTATGTCTTGGGCTAAAGCTTTGCTGCCCTTCTTTGCAAGTGTATTCCACTCTTGCCTTGGCAGTTCTTAAAAAGTCTCTTTGCAAAGTGCCATCCGGTCGCAATACTTCGCTGTGTAAAAACAAAAGCTTTTGACCTTCTTTTCCAATAATGTCAAAGGAAATCACTCCGGCAAAATTTTGACCAAAGTCAAAAATATATTCCTCTCCCACCTGGTTTACACTAAGGGGAGACAATTCTTTTACTTCCTGCACCGGTGCTCGGTCGTCCCGAATCAGGGCGGGGTGAATCTTTAATTCTTCTTTTTCGGCAATTTGCCATACATGGTCTTTTACGGAGACAGTGGCATCATAGACTTCTCCGTCATAGATGCAGGCCTCCTTCAAAGGTCCGTTTTGACTTACCAGCCAGTTTTCATCAGTAACGATTACTTCTTCGGTTCCGTCTTCATAAGTGATGGTAATTTCAGCGGCAAAAGCCTGACGTTTGGCTGTAATGCGATTCTTTCTGGTAAATCCAAATGAGCCTACGGCCCAGCCGCCAGTTACCACCGAGAAGAGAGAATTTTTTCCAGAGAGTAGTAATTCGGTAATATCATAGGTTTGATACAAAAGGGTATTTTTGTATGAAGTAAATCCCGGAGCAAAATACTGATTTCCAACGACGTTTCCATTTAACAAAAGGGTGTAAATCCCCAAAGCCGTAGCTGAGATTTCAGCCTTTTTTACCGGCTTTTCAATGTCTAATTCCCTGCGAAACATCATGGGAATCGGTGAAACACCTTTTTCTTTGAATATATAATTTCCCTTTGTAATAAAATGATTGATCATACTTCGCTCCTTTATTTCTGATATTACTATACCCGAAATTTGAAGGACATTTCCCCTTCTGTCGTAAACGAACAAAAATCTGTCGCAAACAAAAAAATCTCCTGCCAAAACAGCAGAAGATTCTTGTTATATATGTGATTGTGGAATTAAAATACGAGACTCAAACCATCCGTCTTCGAAAGAAAAGGTCAAAGACCCCCCATATTTTTTAACGGTGTTTTGGATGCTCTTCATCCCATAACCGTGATATCGTTTGTCCTGTTTCGTTGTTTGAACCAATCCATTTTTAATGGTGGGTTTACCATCACAGCAGTTCTCCAAGCGAATACGCACAAATCCCTTTTGCTGGGAAATCGCCAAATGGATCAGTCGTCGTTCCTTTGCCTCTATTTTTTCCACACTTTCAATGGCATTATCCAAAAGATTTCCAAATAGGGAACTTAAATCCATGGCATCCATAAAGGAAAGGGCATCTCCATCCGCCACCACCGTAAGTTCAATCCAGTGATTTTGGCAGTAGATACTTTTTCCTGTCAAAATGGTATCCAAAACCTTGTTACCCGTTTTGTTTTGGGCTTCATAGAGTTTAATGTCCGCTTCCATTTTGTTTAAGTATTCCATGGACTCATCTTTATTGCTCAGTCCCTCTTTCAAAAGGCCGATTTGATGCTTCAAATCATGGTATTTGATATTCACCACTTCCATGCTTTTTTCCAGCACTTCATAATTGGTGTACTGCATTTCCAAATCATCTAAAAGACGGTCTCGTTCCAAACGGATATGCATGTCGGACATTTGAATATAAAAGGCGTATAAAATCGCCAGTCCTCCCATATCCACAGTGGTACGCACCACAAAAATAACCATTGCAAAGGTTCCACCGAAGAGCTGGTTTCCGATCAAATAACTAATGTTACTCATAATATATACTGCAATGGTAATCAAAATACTGGCCCACAGTTCTCCAGAGTGAATCTTAAATTCCAGACTTCGCTTGGCGAGATTTTTTTCCAACGTCCAAAAGAAGATTCCCATAAGAGAGTGAATCACCACCAGCATGAGAATTTCCATAAATAAGGTCGTTGGATATTTTAATACCGTAACTGCGATGTAATACATCATCCATTCGAAGGAGGACAACAACTCTCCTATCATAAAAGCCCGAATGGTGACAAAAATTGCAGTCTTCCAATCATAAACCGTATTAAAAAGCACAAGGCCATACATTCCCAATGCATAAAACAACACCAGAAAAATAAAATAGCGTCTTTCACCTGTAGATACCACAATCACCGGTGCGATTATGACAAAATACAATCCATGGGAGAGGGCCATCATCCAATTGGGTTTTTTTCTTTCCGAAGCGCCGATGACAAGAAAAGCCGCCAGCACATATCCGATGGCATAATAGATTCCGGGGGTATTGATGGTTGTAAACTCAGTCATTAGCCCACCTCATTCATATAATTATTCAGCGCATCCAAAAACTCTTTTTTTCTGGCACGGGAAACCATCAGTCGTTCTCCTCCAACCAAAGCATCCCCGTTTTCAAATCCGTCCACATATTCCAAATTCACCAAATATGCCTTGTTGCAGCGAAAGAAGGATTCTTCTTTTAGGTTTTCTTCCGCTTCTCTCATGGTTCCACGAATCATAAGATTTCCATCTTTGGTGTGATAAATCAAATCATGGTCCCGCACTTCCACATAGTACAAATCAGAGATTCGAATTTTTTGAACCCCACCTCGATAATTCAGCGTAAGGTAGGTCTCCTCCTGCTTTTTCATCTTGGAAAGAGCTCTGGTAAGTCTCTGGGAAAATGCATAATAGTTGATTGGCTTTAAGACATAATCCAAGGCATCCACGGCATAGCCCTGCATGGCATACTGAGGAGAGTTGGTAATAAACATAATAATTACCTCTTCATCCACTTCCCGGATCTTTTTGGCGGCTGACATACCGTCCATAAACTGCATTTCAATATCCATAAGAATAATATCAAAATGCCCCTTATACTCTTCGGCAATGTCTTCTCCGTCTTCAAACCACTCTACCGAAAACTTTATATTCTGCTCTTCTTCGTATCGCAGAATATATTTTTTTAAACTTGCAGCGTAATTTTTATCATCTTCTACGATTGCTACCTGAATCATTGTTTCCTCACATCTAACCTGCTTTTGGAATGGAAATGGTCACTTTGGTTCCAACACCCAAGGTACTTTCCACTTCCATGGTTCCATTACACATATCTGTAATTCGTTCCCGGACACTGGCAATTCCTATATGGGAAATCCGTCCGTTTTTATCTACCGGATTGGAATTTACATCAAACCCAACCCCGTCGTCAATTACTTCAATCAAATATTGGTCTTTATTTTCTTTTACCCGCAATGTTACACAGCCACCCTCAGGTCTTTGGCAAACACCATGTTTTACCGCATTTTCCACAATGGGCTGAATACTTAAAGGCGGAATTTTAAAATCAAGATTATCGATATCATACTCCACCTGAAGTTCATCTTCAAAGCGCATTTTCTCCAATTCCAAATACCCTTTTACATGACGAATCTCAGAATCGATGGGTATTAAATGAGAAATTGAAAGGGATTCAAAATTTCCTCTTAGGTAATCAGAAAACATCCCCAAGGCCTTTTGTGCCTTTTTTGCATCTGTATCACATAGATAATAAATGCTGTTTAACACATTAAAAATCATATGAGGCTGTAGCTGGGACTCTACCAGTTTTACCTGCATATCTTTTAATTCAATTTCCTTTTTTCGAAGCACTTCATTTCGATCTTCATTGTAATAAAAATACTGAAACAAAATAGAGAATCCAAGTCCAAGATTTTGTAACTGTAACGGAGGTCGAAATACAATCTGAAGAATCAACGCCGTTAAAACCAGTATAAAGTAACTGATCGTAGCCCGAAGTAAGGACGGGCGCAGTTTTTTGCGATAGTGAAATACCACCCAAAGCACAATCACCATGGCCAAGGTACTAAGGATCTGAGATGTCAAAAACATGGAGCCTCTATGATATGCGCCATTTTCGTCATAATAAAAATACAAATGTGTCCAATAGGAAAAAGCAGCCATTAAAGCGTTAAAAATGCAGATCCCGGTAACGAGACGTTTTATGGCTACAACACCTCTTTCTCCTTCCAAGAAAATCCCCACATAATGGGTAAAAAGAATAAAGAATATGTATGCCATAATGAAATTGGACAAACATGCAAGCTTTAATACAATATTGTAATAATCCCCTGTAAAACAAACAATCTGATACGCCAGACTGTCCAGCGCCATAAGCACTGCCCCAACAATCATCATTGCGTTAATGGTATGACCTTTCGGTCCTTTATTTTTTACTGCGCAAATACCATAACCGGCAGCCCATAGGCACATAAAGGCCAAAACCATCTCTACGGCAACCAAATAAATGTAAACGTTTTCCACCATATTTCCTCCCATTCATTTTTCATTATAGCAAAAATGAATAAAAAATCATATTTCACCTTTTCCATTTTGCCATATTGTTTTCACTACAAAAACCATGATACAATAACCTCACTTTAAATCTGTTCCCGCAGGATATGTCAAATGGAGGAAATATGACATATCAAGAATTTAAAGAAACAATCTACAAAACCGTAACCAATCGTTACGATTCTCGTGCCAACGTGCACCTTTCCACTTATACCAAAAATAATGACGTAAAACTGGACGGACTTTCCCTAAGCCAAAAGGACAGTCTGGTATCACCCACTGTGTACCTAAATGATTTTTATCCTTTGTTGGATCAGGGCGCTTCAATAGATGAAATTGTCCAAAAAATCGTTGCAACCTTCGAAAATGCCAAGGGGGTAAAAGGATTTCATCCCAAGGAGATTTCCGATTTTTCTAAAATCAAAGGCTCTGTATTTTTTAAACTCATTGGGAAAGAAAGCAATCAAAATCTGCTAAAAGATGTTCCCTACATGGAATACCTGGATTTGGCCATTGTTTTTTGTATTATGGTCAATCTAAAAGACGGTGAATGGGGCTCGATTCTAATACAGAATCATTTATTGGAATGTTGGAAGCTCTCCAAAGAGGATTTGTTTGAGTTTGCAAAGGTGAATACCTATCAATTGTTTCAGCCTTCTCTGACGCCCATAGAACAACTTCTGCAAAGGATGATTTCCCCGGAAGAACAGGACCTTTTTCCTACACTTACCCCCTCTTTTCCCATGTTTGTTGCTACAAACTCCAGACAGGCCAATGGGGCAACCGTCATTTGCTACCCTGATTTTTTAAGGAAGATTTCCGAGTCCATGAACACGGATTTTTATATTCTCCCCTCAAGTATTCATGAGGTGATTTTGGTTCCTATGGACAATGGAATCAATATCAATGATTTAACTCAGATGGTACAGCAGGTAAACAAAACTCAGTTGGAACCAGAAGAAGTGTTATCCAACCACGCCTACTATTACTGCCGTCAAAAGAACAAAATTATGTATTAACTCATAAAAATATCCCCCGGAATACTCCGGGGGATATGATTTTATGAACTTTCCAACTGTGAAATACGTGCTACAGCTTTTTCATATGCTTCCGTCACTTTCGGGAAGTGCTCTTTCGCATATGCAAGGTTTTTTGCCCGAAGGGCCTCTGTAACAACCACGTCTGCTTCATATAGAGAATCCAGTGCCAGATTTTGACAAACTCCCTTTAGTGTGTGTGCGGCAATAAATGCATTGTCAATATCATCTGCACGTAATGCCTTTTCCAGCTTTTCGTAGTTGTCATCTTTTAAAAACAATCCAAGGAAGCGTTTAATAGTGGCATCTGCATGAAAGCACGCACTCATTCTTTCATAGTCACCAATCCCGTTGTAACAGTTCTTCACTGTCATCATGGACACACACCTCCTCAAAACAAATGACTCCTCAGTCAAAAACACACCCCATCTATATAAAGTTTTTATACAAGAAAGAATACCACAATTCACACAATGGTGCAAATTTTTCTAAAAACCCATTTTTTTCTTTTAATTGTCAGACTTATATAGGGATAAGGGCAATTCCAACCCATTTTCATTTAATAATTTTTCGTTAGTAAGAATCTCTTTTGCATCCCCATCTGCAATAATTTTGCCCTGATTCATCAAAATTACCCGGTTGCAGGTATCCAGAATAAAATCCAAATCATGGCTGGCTATAATTTTTAAATGGTCGAATTCATTTAAGATATGAATCAAATTTCTGCGGTTTTTGGGATCCAACGCAACGGAAGGCTCATCCATTAAAATCACATCCGGAGTCATGGACAAAATCGTGGCAATGGACGCCAGTTTTTTCTCCCCTCCGGATAATTTATAGATTGCCTTGTGACGCAGGTGTTCAATATGAACCTTTTCTAAAGCTGCCGTTACCCTACGCTGTACTTCCGCTTCCGGAAGGCCATAGTTTCTCGGGGCAAAGGCCACGTCCTCTTCCACCGTGGTCATAAACAACTGGCTGTCAGAATCTTGAAAGACATATCCGATTTTTTCCCGGATTTTATTTAAGGTGTTTTGTTCCAATGGAATTTCTTCCACACGGATGCTTCCCTCAAAGCGAAGATCCAATCCCACCAGCAATTTTAAAAGAGTGGATTTTCCAACACCGTTGTGACCCACAATACCAATGGCATCATTTTCTCCTGCGAAGAAAGAAACATTTTGTAAAATCGGCTCATTCTTTTCGTAGGAAAAACTTAAATTTTCAACCGCTACATGTATGTGACTCATACAAACAAACCTCCAACCAAGCGAAATACAGGATAGGTACGAATAATAAACAAAACAATCACCCAAAAAATAAAGTATGCGACATCGCCGCCGGCAGACTTTTTCGGCTTTCCAAAAGGAAATTCTCCATTGAATCCCCGAAGGCACATGCTCTCATACACATCATCTGCACGGTCCATACTGCGCAACAACAGCTGTCCTACCAAAGATCCCCATACTTTATAATGGATTCCTTTTTGTCCCGGTGCCCGAAGGGCATAAGCCTGGGTAATCCGTTTGGTCTCCGTTAACAAAAGGGTGATATAACGGTAAATCAGCAAAAACTGGGTAACCATAATCTTTGGCACATGGAGAAGACGAAAGGCATAACAAATACCTTCAATACTGGTAGTGGCAATCAGAATGTAGGATGCAAATACCGTAAGAATTCCCTTTAGCATTAAGGTAATCATGGAGCAAACGCCGCCCCATACCTGAACACTGCCAAAAGTAGCCACCACTCGGTGATCGAAGAAAGGGTTAAAGATTCCCACGATACATACCAAAGGCAAGACGATGCGCAAACGGTACAAGGCATCCTTCCATTTTAAATCCCCGATAATAAACACCACCATAGGATAGATACACATACCAAGAAGTCCTTCCACATCATACTTGTGGAAGGACACTGTTAAAACAATATAATAAATGGTTAAAATAAGCTTCACCAGAGGATGGATTTGATTCATCCAGCGGTTTTGCTTTGCTGTTGCATCTATGCTTTGCAGTTCATAGATTGCACGATTGATTTTACTCATTACCTTTTACTGTTTCCTTATTCTGGTTTCTGAAAAATTTAAATACATAAGAAACTGCTACACAAAGTAAAAGTACAATAACTGCTCCTACGATTCCGGAGATGGTGGTTCCCACTGCGGACTCGCTACCTTTCAGTGCATAATCCGGTAAGAAGGACGTCTTTTCCTGAATGGAAGCAAATACATCATATACTCCACCCGCAGATTCCAATTCAGTTGAACCGGTAATCCTTTCGATGGACCATTCCAAACCGTCAGGGAAAGCAGAAGCAAACAATGAAAGGATTCCTCCAACCAATGCTGTCAAAACACCAAGGATTACCAAAGTGTTTTTGAAACTGAACTTTCCTTCTTCTGTCTCGCCTACGCCCCAAAGCATTTCCGGTCTTGCTTCATGAACAAATACCAATACCGCGGAAGTAATCAATCCTTCCACTGCTCCGATAGCCAAATGAATCGGCTGCATAGTCATTAAAAATACTGAGAAAGGAAGTTCGGTAACACCGGAGAAGAAGGTTTCCAAACATACGGAAAACGCTCCCAACTGAAGTGTTAATACACAGCCCAACATAGAAGCCAAAATAATCTTTCCTTTTGAAACTCCCTTTTTCATAATCGGACGCCAAATCAAAAGCGCACCAATAAAGCATCCATAGAATGCCATATTCCAAACGTTACAACCCAATGCCAGAAGTCCTCCGTCGGCGAAGAACAGACACTGCACCAAAAGCACACCGATCATGGTTAAAAATCCTGCATAAGGTCCCAACAAAGCAGACAACATCATGCCTCCGCATAAATGTCCGGATGAACCTGTGCCGGGAATGGTGAAGTTGATCATTTGAGCAGCAAAAACAAACGCTCCCATAACACCCATAACCGGAATTTTCTTCGTTTCATTTTCTAATTTTACTTCACGGACACTTACCCCTGCAGCAACCGTTGAAGCAACGTACATTGTACCGGCAACCGCAGGTACAATCAAAGCATCAGCCATATGCATAATACTTTTCCTCCCTAATTATTATTCTCAAATAACTATACGTAAGGATGGTGGCCACCACAAGCCACCCGGGGGGTTATTTTTCTATGTTCCTCACAAGAAAAAATTTGTGTATTATGCAAAAGAACCTCTACTATTCTGCCTGTTCTACTACGGCGATTTCCAATTCTTCCAACTGCTTTGCATCTACCGGTGCAGGAGCCTCTGTCATAAGACAGCTTGCATCCTTAACCTTCGGGAATGCAATAACATCACGAATCGAATCAGCCCCAACCATAAGCATAATCATACGGTCCAAACCAAAAGCCAATCCTGCGTGAGGAGGAACACCATACTTAAAGGCATTTAATAAGAAGCCAAATCGATCATAAGCTTCTTCCTTGGTAAATCCAAGAGCTTCAAACATGGTTTCCTGAACATCGTTCTGATGGATTCTTACAGAACCACCACCAAGTTCGCAACCGTTTAATACAATATCATAAGCCTTTGCTTTTGCTTCACCCTTCTTGTCCGTATTGATGATGGAAACATCCTCATCTCTGGGCATGGTGAATGGATGATGCATTGCAAGATAACGATTCTGTTCATCAGACCATTCAAATACAGGGAAGTCAACAACCCACAAGAACTTAAATTCATTTTCGGGGATTAAATCCAACTGTTTTGCAAGACTGCATCTTAAAGTACCAAGTACTTCCCAAACAATCTTATTTCTGTCAGCGGCAAAGAGTAACAAGTCTCCTGCTTCACCTTTCATGGCCTTTACCAAAGCATCCATTTCTTCATCAGAGAAGAACTTTGCAAAGGAAGACTTAATGCTTCCGTCGTTTTGAATTGCTACATAAGCAAGACCTTTTGCTCCGCAGCCCTTTGCTTCTTCCACTAACTTATCAATCTTTTTACGGCTCATTTCGCCCTGGCCCTTTACGTTCAAGCCACGAACGGAACCACCGTTTTCCAATGCTGTAGTAAACACACCGAAGCCACAGTCTTTTACTACTTCTGAAACATCGGTAAGTTCCATACCGAAACGCAAATCCGGCTTATCGGAACCAAAACGGTCCATAGCTTCCTGCCAGGTCATTCTGGGAATCGGAAGGGGAACTTCCACACCTAATGTTTCCTTAAATACATGTGCTAAAAGTCTTTCGTTTACATCAATAACATCATCTACGTCAACGAAGGAAAGCTCCATGTCCACCTGGGTAAACTCAGGCTGTCTGTCAGCACGTAAATCCTCATCTCTGAAGCATTTTGCGATCTGGAAATAACGGTCAAATCCAGAACACATCAAAAGCTGCTTAAATAACTGAGGTGACTGAGGAAGTGCATAAAAGCTTCCCGGATGAATACGTGAAGGTACCAAATAGTCTCTAGCGCCTTCTGGCGTGGACTTCTGCAAAATAGGAGTCTCCACTTCAATAAATCCTTCATTAATCAAAAACTGACGAATAGAAGAAACGACCCTACTTCTCATAAAAAGCTTCTGCTGTAAATCCGGACGACGAAGATCCAAATAACGATATTTTAAACGAAGTTCATCTTTGGTCTGAATGTTTTCCTCAATAGGGAACGGAGGTGTTTCAGACTCGGATAAAACCCGAAGGGATTCAGCAAATACTTCAATCTCTCCGGTCTTTAAGTTTTCATTCACAGCTGCAGTTCTTTTTGACACCTTACCGGTAATGGCAATTACGAATTCACTTCGAAGAGTTCCTGCTTTTTCAAAGCCCTCTTTTCCGATTACATTCTCGTCAAATACAAGCTGCATCAAACCGCTTCTGTCTCGTAAATCAACGAAAATCAAACTTCCCAAATTTCTTCTCTTTTGTACCCAGCCCATAAGGCATACTTCGGTACCGATATTGGAGGCATCCAACTCCGCACATCTGTGGGAACGATGCAAGCCATTCATGCTCTCTGCCATTTATACTTCCTTCTTTCTATAATTTCAATTTAGTCGGCGTAGAAATCCTTGAACTCAGTGTAGCCCTGTGCTTCCAACTGTTCCTTTTGGAACTTCTTGTTTTTGTTCATCTTTACCACGAGAACCTGACGTCCTTCGTTACGGGCAACAGCTGCTTCTTTCATAATGTTTGCCAATCCCTCAGCAGGCATCTTTTTGTCTACAAGATAGGCTATCTTATTATCACTTCCGGGAACTTTGAAATCCTGTTCCAGTAAAAGTAAGATAATACGTTCAAATCCAATGGAAAAACCACAGGCAGGAACGTTTTGACCGGTAAACTTTCCAATCATTTCATCGTAACGTCCGCCACCACCGCAGCTTCCTCCAAATTCAGGAATGGCGATTTCAAAAATGGTTCCTGTATAATAACTCATTCCACGAACCAAGGTGGGGTCAAATACCAATTCAAAGTCTGCTGCTTTGTTGGCATTTACTGCTGCTGCGATTTCCTTTAAGGAAGTTGCCACAGTTTCATCCAACTTGTCTCCCAACTTTTCCAACAACGTGGTCACTGCTGTTTCCACGTCTCTTTGTCCATCCAAAAGGGAGAAAAGTTCCAAATATTTGTCTACCACATCAGCGGAATACTCATGAGAAATCAAATCCTCACGAACTCCGTCCAATCCGATTTTGTCCATCTTATCCAAAGAAATAAACACATCATCATAAGAGTCTTCCGAAAAGCCGGCATAGGAAGCCATAGCCTTTAAGATTCTTCTTTCGTTGATACGAATTTCAAAATTGGAAAATCCAAGTTTTCCAAGGCAGGTGGTAGTCGCCGTAATCAATTCAATTTCCGCAATGTTTCCAGCCTCGCCTAAAATATCGATATCACACTGGGTAAACTGACGATATCTTCCTCGCTGAGGTCTGTCTGCACGCCATACGCTACCAATCTGAAGCGCTTTAAAAGGAGAAGGCAAATCATTGGCATGGTTTGCATAGAAACGGGAAAGGGGTAAGGTTAAATCATAACGCATACCGTAATCCACAACATCCATTTCTTCTTTGGCTTCTTCCAGTTTTAATTTTTCGCCTCTTTTTAAAACTTTAAAAATCAGCTTTTCATTTTCACCACCCTGCTTTGAAGAAAGATTTTGAATATCTTCCATGCAAGGGGTCTCTATAGGTGTAAAACCAAAACTACGATAAGTCTCTTTGATTACACCGGTAACATAGTCTCGGATTTCCATTTCCCGAGGCATAATATCTTTCATTCCATTGACCGGTTTTTTCTTTAAGGCCATATGTCCTCCTAAAACATCTTATTAAAAATTCACAACAAGAAGTATTATAGTTTGTTTTTGCCCTAACTTCAATATAAGAAAAGGAAAAAAATACCTGCAAAAACCCTTAGTATTTGTACAAAAACTTTGTGAAAAAGGCTCCGATTCTGTAGATGGGATGTTCAAATCTCTTTTTCACATTCTTCAACTCCTGACGAATGGGTAAATGCTGTGGACATACTTTCTCACATTTTCCGCATTCCACACAAAGGGATGCCCCGGATTTCTTTTGACGAAGTACGGTAGCCATAAAGTATTCCCGAAAGGCATTGATGTAATTATCGGTATAACTTGCATTGTAGGAAGCAAAGCAGTTTGGAATATCCACGCCCTTTGGACAGGGTTGGCAATAACCGCAGCCGGTACATCCCACCTTTACCTTTGCATTGATTTCTGCCAGCACTCTGTCATACAGCGCCAGTTCTTCTTTTGACAAATGCTCCACCGTAGCCTCTGAAGCAATACGGGTATTTTCCTCCACCTGGGAAATGGCGTTCATACCGGACAACACCACATTTACCTCCTTGTGATTCCAAATCCATCTAAGGCCCCAGTCCGCAGCGGAACGTTTCACCGGCATTTTTTCAAACTCTTTGTAGGCTCCCTCAGGAAGTCCGTTTACCAATCTTCCTCCTCGAAGGGGTTCCATAATAATGACGGGAATTCCCTTTTCGTTGGCATACTGCAACCCTTCAATACCAGCCTGGGCATGCTCATCCATATAGTTAAACTGAATCTGACAAAAATCCCAATCATAGGCGTCAATCAATTCTTTAAAGGCCTTTGTTCCTCCATGGAAGGAAAAACCGATATTTCGGATTTGTCCGGAAGATTTCTTTTCCTTAATCCAATCCAAGGCTCCCAATTCGCAAAGTCGATTCCAACTGTTTACGTCATTGAGCATATGCATCAAATAGTAATCCACATAATCCATTTGAAGGCGCTCCAACTCTTCGGAGAAATACTTTTCAAACTCCTCGGGCTTTGTCACCTTATATTGGGGAAGTTTTGTAGCTACATTGATTTGATCCCGGCAATTATATTCCTTCACAAACTTGCCCAAACAAACCTCGCTACCGCTGTATACATAAGCGGTATCAAAATAATTCACCCCTAAATCCAAGGCTCGCTTCATCTCTTCATTGGCTTTCTTTTGATCGATTGTTCCTCCGTTTTTGGTAAAACGCATACAACCAAATCCCAACACAGAAAGCTTTGTTTTATTTTTTTGATTTACTCGATACTGCATAAGATCCTCCCTGTATATTCACACATAAAATACAATTTTCTTTTTTCGTCTCTTGCATAAATATACCACAAAGGATAGGATAATGATGACAAAATCTATTATGATGAGGAATATATTTTGATAAAGAGGAAAAACATACCCACAAGGCTGTTAAAACCGGGCATGATTATCGATCAAACCATAGTTGATCGCATGGGCCGAAACCTGGTGGTAAAAGGGGCTGAACTAGACGAGTACATCATTGACTCCATGTTAAAAATGGGGATTATGAGTGCCTATATTTTTGATGGATACTTACCGGATCCCGATGAGTCGCTCATCACTTCTCCTGAGGCTGCCCGTCAAATTGAACGTTTGACAAAAAGTGACCGTTCTAAAGTAAAACTATCCGAGGATGTAAAAAAACGTGTTGCCGAAGGAATTCAGTACATTTACAGTTCCGGTGTGGACACTCAGGAAATGTCCAAAGCCGCTACCAACATCACCGACGATTTAATGGATGCCATTTTCAGCAATAATGCCGTAGCCATTGATATCAGTGCATTAAAAACCAGTGATGAATACACCTTTAAGCACTCCGTAGATGTGGCAACCATTGCTATGATTACCGCCAAAAGTGCCGGACTTACCAAAGAACAAATCTACGAAATCGGATTGGCCGGACTGTTGCATGACGTTGGCAAAACCAAAGTACCGGACAATATTTTAAACAAACCCGGTCGTTTGGAAGATGATGAATTCGAGATAATGAAAAAGCATTCCCTTTTCGGCTATCGAATGATTGAGAACAACCCGGATTTAAGTTCTGCAGTAAAACTGGGGGTGCTCCAGCATCACGAAAAAATTGACGGTTCCGGATATCCCATGGCAGTGAAAGGTGATCAGATTTCAAGCTATGCGAAGATTCTTTCCATCTCCGATATTTACGATGCTTTGGTAACGGACCGCCCTTACAAATCCGCCTTTAGCCAAAGAGATGCCATTGAAATGATTATGTCTATGACCGGCGAGTTGGATATCAAAATAATGGAAACTTTTTTGGAAAGTATGATTCTTTACCCGGTTGGCTCCATCGTGGAACTTTCCAACGGGGAAAAAGCAAAGGTGGTATCCAATACGCCGAAGTATATTTTGCGTCCCACCGTGGTAGGACTGCAAAGCGGAATTGCCTATGATTTAGCCAATGATATGAGTTGCGCAAATATCATTATTCTTTAAATAAAAAACTCTTCTCTTTCGCATTTGAAACACGAAAGAGAAGAGTTTTCTTTGTTATGAAACTTAACCCTGTAGGGCTTTAATAATATTTGGAAGCTCTGCATCCACCTTGTCGTTTTCCAACTGACAGGTTCCTGCATTGGCGTGTCCGCCACCTCCGTAAGATAAACAAAGTTCTCCGATGTTTACCTTTGAGTTTTTGTTAATAATGGATTTTCCAATCATAACTGCAGTGTTTTGCTTTTGGAATCCCCATGCTACATGGACAGACATCTCAACTTCGGGATGCATGGCATATACCATAAAACGATTTCCGGTGTAGATGGTCTCTTCATGTCTTAAATCAATGACTGCCACCTTTCCTTCAATCTTTGTAATGCGATTTAACTGCTCTTTGAACTTCTCCTGCTGTTCAAAGTACAAATCCACACGCTCTTTGACATCCGGAAGAGCAAGCACATCATCAATAGGGTGGATTACACAGTAATCGATTAATTCCATCATCAAATCATAATTGGAAATACGGAAATCATGGAATCTTCCCAAACCGGTACGGGCATCCATAATAAAGTTCATCAATACCCATCCTGTAGGATTTAAAATCTCTTCTTCGGTAAAATCAGCACTGTCGCCCTTATCTACCGCTGTCATGATTTCTTCTGAAATACGTTTAAATGTCTCGGCACCGCCGTAGTAATTGTAAACCACTCTGGCTGCGGACTTTGCTTCTCCCTCGATAATGAATTTATCCTTAGCTACTTCCGGATCCACACGACTCAATTCTGATTCATGATGATCAAAAGCAAGTTTTACTCTGGGATCAAAAGGAAGATTCGTGGTGATATCGTCACCGGTAAGCTCTACCTTTCCGTCCTGAACATCTTTGGGATGTACGAACTTAATCTCATCAATCAAATCCATTTCTTTTAAAAGCATGGCGCAAACCAAGCCATCAAAATCGCTTCTTGTTACAAGTCTTCTACTCATATTCTCCCCCTCCTCGCAAATTCTATGTAAAAATTATACACCTCTCAACTTTTAGTGGCAACAATTCTTACTTTTCATTTCCTTTTTTCAACTCTTCCAAATTTTCTGTAATATCATCCATTAAAACAGAGAACTGATCCACTAAGGAAACATTTTTCTCACTTAAAGCTGTAATCTCTGTGGTAGAAGCTGACATCTCCTCACCGGTTGCAGAAATTGTGCTTACGCTATCCACAATAACATTGTTGGAAGCTTTAATCTTCACCATAAGCTCTGCCATTTCCGTAATTTCTGAATGAAGGTTCTTCATTTCTTCTTCCACAATTTGGAATTTCTCCTCTGCGTTTTCTGCATATTCTTTTTCTGCATTGGAGATATTAACGTTGTCTTCTACTTTGCCTACAACATCATCTGCATCTTCTGCCAACTCATCCAAAATGGAAGTGATGTTTTCTGTAGCACTCTTAGTCTGTTCAGCCAGCTGACGAATCTCATCTGCAACAACGGCAAATCCACGTCCGGCCTCTCCCGCTCTGGCTGCTTCGATTGATGCATTTAATGCCAAAAGATTGGTCTGAGCAGAAATATTTAAAATCATATTTGTAATTTCCCGAACTTCTACGGATTTCACCTGAAGGTTTGCTGCTGATTCTTTCATCAGTGCTCCGGAATTCAATGCTTCCTCAACCTGTTTTGCCAACTCTGTCATAGCTGCAGAACCTTCTGTAACTGCCTTTAACACATCATCGGAAGTATTTATGATGACGTCTGTTTTTTGAGAACTGTCATCAATCATTCCCTGAATCGCCTGGGTTTCTGATGTCTGCTCAATGATAGCATCTGTATTGTTTGTAATTCCTTCGGAAACCCCTTCCAATGACTCGTGGGTTCTAACTGCAGATTCGTGAATCTCTCCCAAAATAGAAGAAGCTTCTTCCACATCCTGTGTAACCTTTCCAGCCACATTCATAATACGTTTGGATACCTCGGCATTAGCCGCCGTTTCATTTTCAATTTCCGCCATGGAAGCTTCAAAGAAGTCAGTAACAATACGAACTCCGGGGATGGTACAAAGACAAATAATAATACATACGATTGCCTGAACCATAACATATTCCAATGCATCAATAGGGTTTGCTGCCATTACCAGCATTTCAACGATTTTTATAATATTGGTTACCAAGAATAAAAGGGACATCACCTTTACAAATTTTCGGTCCAAAGATACAACCAATGCAATCAAAAAAGGAATGTAATAAGGATATGTGGTGTTGGAAGTGGTGGTTAACAACGCCACTAAATAGGATATAAAAACGATCTGTGAAATAAACTTATAACACTTTTCACCTCTTCTGTCCTTTGCATACATTACAATTGCCAAAATCATACAGATGATCAAGACAATCATAGGTATAATCGACAACATGGGGTTCATGCCAGATAGCTTTAATTGGGATAATAATCCAAAAAGCATAAACGCTCCCGTTGTAAGTGCCCCCAATATCATAAGCTTATTGGTTCGTTCTATTAATCGTTCTCTCATTTCTTTCTTCCCCCTACATATTGTAGTAATAATATAAACTAACTACATTTTATCATAGACATAGAAAAATAAATATATAGATTTTTACAAATATAATTGTCTCTTCCGTTCAATCATTTCATCGATTCTTTGGATGTAAAGATCAACATCTTTCACGTTTTCACAACGTTCTACTTTTATTTTTAAATCCGTTGACCCTTCGGCGTTTCGTCCTACTTTTTTACATGCACTTCCTGCCCCTAAAGCCACAATATCGCAAAGTTCTTCCATAATCTCAATATTGTAAAGGCATTCCTTGCCCTCCGGTGCAAATCCGATATTTTCCAAATTGCCGGAAATCTGTTTTTGACGGTACATATAATAGGGGCTCATTCCCATTTCTTTGGCGGCCTCGTGAACCATCTCCATAATATCTTTGGAATTTACAAAAAGCTCGTTTTCATAGTTTTCCCACTGAATGTTTAGTCTGGAGGAACGCTTAATTGCCAGTGAATGCACCGTAAGATTATCCGGTTTCATCTTTTTCACTTCCGCTAAAGTTTTAGCCACATCTTCTTTGGATTCTCCCGGAAGTCCAACAATCAAATCCATGTTGATAAAAAATCCCTTTTTTCCCTGTGCCTTCGCTTCATCACTGATTTGTCTTGCCAGAGAAAAACTCTCTCGAATCTGTTCCACCGTATGGAAGCGGCCAATCAAATCCAAGGTCTTTTGATGCATGGTTTGCGGATTTACAGAGATTCGGTCAATATTGTGATTGGCAAGTACCCGAAGTTTATCCTCTGTAATGGAATCCGGTCTTCCCGCCTCCACAGTAAACTCCCGAAGGGCGGACAAATCCAAATGTTCTTCCACTGCAAAAAGCAATCGGTCCAACTGGGACGCAGAAAGGGATGAGGGGGTACCTCCTCCAATATAGATGGTGTCCAACGTACGATGTTTGAAATGTTCTCCTGCAAAGGCAATTTCTTTCATCAAAGCATCCAAATAGGCGTCACTTTTCTTTTGATACAATCCCATTGGATAAGAAGAAAAAGAACAATACAAACAAATACTGGGACAAAAGGGAATCCCAATGTATAAAGCGTACTTATCTCCAATCTCTCCCATAACGGAGAGTTCCCGTTTCGCTATATTGGTTGCCAGGGAAATCTTTTCATCGGAACAAAGATAGGTTTCTTTCATATACCTTTGCACCTCAGCTTCTGTTTCCCCTGCCATTAATTTTTTTAAAGGAATCTTCGTGGGGCGAATCCCGGTAAGGGTTCCCCAGGGAAGTGAAATCTGCACCTTCTTTGAAAGTACTTCATATATCAGACGTTTTAATCTGTTTTTTGTATCACTGCGGTCAGCTTCATCTATGGCAATGTCTCCGGAGTATTCTCCGTTACATTCCATGGAAATTTTGTCATGTTCTACCCGGATTTCCACAGATTCTTCACCCTCTGGCAATTCTTTGTTTAAAAATACCTTGGGCTTTTCTCCCGGATAAAAGGCCTGCACCAGACCGTAAGCGTCATACAAAAAACTTTCGTTATTGATTTTCAGATTCATGATTTTTATCCTTTTCATTAAGATAAGAAAGGATTATAGCGCAATTCATCCTCCACAGTGGTTACGCTGTCATGTCCCGGATAACAAATGGTGTCCTTTGGCAAAGTAAGGATTTTTTCTTTCACTGCACGCACCAACATAGACATGGAGCCTCCGGGAAAATCCGTTCTTCCAATGGAAGAACAAAACAAAGAATCTCCCGTAAAGCAGATACCCTGATTGGGTACATAGAAGCAACAACCTCCCGGTGTGTGTCCGGGGGTAAACAATACGCGAATATCAAATCCGGCCAAGGACAATTCTTCTTCATCCTTTACGAAAACATCGGCATGATAGATTTCTCCGTGAAATCCCATGGAAGAAGAAAGATTTAAACCGGGAGTCTCCAAGGTTTCCTTTTCTTCTTCAAAAGCATAGCATAACACGTCTTTTCCGTCTTTTTTGCAAAGATCCTGTAATTCTTTTACACCTCCTGCATGATCAAAATGACCATGGGTCAAAAGAATGGCTTCCAGAGAAAGGCCTTTGTCCTTTATTTTTTGATACAAGGGCTCTGCTGCCGCTCCGGGATCAATTACCACTGCCTTTTTTTCATCTTCATTTATTAAGAAATAGCAGTTCGTGGCAACAGGTCCCACCACATATTGTTCTACATTAAACTTCATATACTAACCTGTGGTTCTTTCAATATCTATAATACTTTCAATCGCTTTCAAACGATTTACCAATTCTCTCAATTCTTCTTTGGAACGTACTCCAAAGGATACATCTATGGTAGCCACTCCCTGCTTGTTTGTTCTGGAGTGAATGCTATTAATATCGATGTTTCGCTCTGTAAATACCTTTGAAATATCCACCAAAAGACCGGTACGGTTGTTGCCGTAAATATGGATATCTGCCAGATATAACTCGCCCTTGTGCTGTTCCAAGAATTCCGGTTGCCATTCCGCTTCAATCAAGCGGGGTTTTTCTATTTCCGGAAGGTTAATAATGTTGATACAATCAGTACGATGAACGGATACCCCTCGTCCTCTGGTAACAAATCCAACGATTTCGTCCCCCGGTACCGGAGAACAACACTTGGAAAAACGAACGGATACATCATAGAGACCTTTCACCACAATTCCGTTTTTGGACTTGGGATTCTTTTGGCCTTTTTCCACATCATATGGAGTGTCCTGATGCTCTGCCAAGACTTCCTCATCGGTCTTATCCACCGGATGATCCAAAAGAAAGGCATCAAACATCTTGTTTACCACAGCACCTTCTTTGATACTGCCCTGTCCGATGGCGGAAAGAACGGAGTCCCAATCGTGGAATCCATATCTTCGCATTACTCGTTCCTGATATTTCGGTTGGTTAATATCAGCCACATTAATATTCTTGGATTTTGCGGAATCCAAAAACAGTTCCTTTCCTTTGGCAATGTTTTCTTCTTTTGAAACACTGCGGAACCATTGATTAATCTTATTTTTCGCCTGGGTGGATTTTACAATTTTAATCCAGTCCCGGCTGGGTCCTCTGGAATTTTGAGAGGTAATAATCTCGATTCGATCCCCGTTTTGGATAATATAGTCAATGGGAACTAATCTGCCGTTTACCTTTGCTCCAATCATACGGTTTCCTACCGCAGAATGAATGGAATATGCAAAGTCAATGGGGGTAGACCCATTTGGTAAGTTCTTTACATCTCCGGAAGGAGTGAAACAAAATACCGTATCTGAGAACAAATTCAAATCACTCTTTAAGAGATTTAAGAATTCGTTGTTGTCACTCATGTCCTGCTGCCATTCCAAAATCTGACGAAGCCAGGAAAGCTTTTCCTCTTCGGAATTCACTGTGGCACCTTCACCGGATTCCTTGTACTTCCAATGCGCCGCAATACCATACTCAGAGGTACGATGCATTTCGTAGGTACGAATCTGGATTTCAAAAGGTGTACCGCTAGGACCAATCAAAGTGGTATGCAAGGACTGATACATATTGGGCTTTGGCATGGCAATGTAGTCTTTGAAACGTCCCGGAATAGGGGTATACATCTCATGAATTACACCAAGTGCTGCATAACAATCCTTTACATCCTTTACGATAATACGAATGGCAAACAAATCATAAATCTGATCCAAGGTTTTGTTTTGATTTACCATCTTTTTATAAATACTGAAAAAGTGTTTACTTCTTCCGTAAATCTCTGCTTCAATTTCCGCTTCGGCAATGTGTTCTTTTACTTCTTCCACAAGGCCTGCCACATACTCGTCTCTCTGGCGTTTGCGAAGGGCAATCTTTTCCACTAATTCGTAATACGCCTCCGGCTCCAAATACTTCAAAGCCAAATCATCCAACTCGATTTTTACTTTTGAAATACCGAGACGCTGTGCCAAAGGAGCATAGATTTCCATGGTCTCTCTGGCTTTTTCTTTTTGCTTTGCAGGCTTCATATATTTCAATGTACGCATATTATGAAGTCGATCCGCAAGCTTTATGATAATAACACGAATATCTTTGGCCATGGCCAAAAACATCTTTCGTAGGTTTTCTGCCTGAATCTCTACCTTGTCCGCATCATAGGATAACTGTCCCAACTTCGTAACCCCGTCTACCAACAAGGCAACTTCCTTGGAAAACTGTTCTTCGATTTCTTCTGTGGTAAGCACCGTATCCTCGACAACGTCATGCAAGAGCCCTGCAACAATGGTCTCCTTATCCATTTCCAAATCCGCCAAAATTATGGCAACACAAAGAGGGTGAATGATATAAGGTTCACCGGATTTTCGCACCTGTCCCTCATGGGCAGAATTTGCGATACGATATGCTTTTTGAATCATGGAAATATCTGTACTGGGATGGTACTTTTGAATACGATTGATAAGCTCGTCATATAAAACTTCAGGATCCACAAAATCCTGAGTAGCCACAACTCCGCGATTTGGCCGTGACATATCCGCTTCGAGTTTTTCGAATTCTTTTGATTGAATATCAGACATGTCGGCCTCCTCTCGTTTTGATTAAATATTAAACAATATATTATACGAAATCGGTTAAGATTTCAAACTAAAATTTCATATAATTCATCATCTATCTGTTTAAAATTTAACTTTTCTAATAATTTAACCGATGGGATGTTTTCCTTATCCACTTGAGCATAGATTCTCTTCTTATGTAAAGTGTGAAATGTATAGTCGATAATGGCCTTGCATACCTCTGTAGCGTAGCCTTGATTTTGATACTCCTCTTTAATGGCATATCCAAGTTCCACCGTGTCCGGATCGCTTCTGTAATCATCGTCCTCCCTCCGGGAACTATGCTCGATTCCTCCTCTGGATTCCACTCCTGCCCGGCCGATTAGCTCTTTTGATTCTTTATCAAAGACCAGCCACATACCATAATCGTAAAAACCATAAACCTTTTCGATGTAATTTGCCTCATAAGCCGCTTCTTCTTCTCTTTCATACAAGGGTTCCATATAATCCGTCATATGTTCGCCTTCGTATAGTTTAAACAAATCATCCAAATCCTTCATAGAAAACTCACGTATTACCGTACGCTTTGTTTCCATTATATATAAGGGAATCTTGTGGAAACGATGATGTACCTTCCACAGGTAAGAAAAGTCTACGCTTTCAAAACTCAAAAGAATCCAATTGTTTTCTAACTGACAGGATAGCCCTCCCTCATATGCAATGATGGGAATATTCTCCCCCCTAAAATAATCTATCAGTTCCTGCTTTTGACAAATGGCAACGCAAAAAAGACCGGACAGACCCTTTACGTCTGCCTCAGTCTTTATGTAATCATGTAGATGTTCCCGTTCTTCTTCTGCCAAAGTTGAGGCAAGTTTGGTTACACGCTGTTTGTGAACTCCGTTATAATTCTCATCAATGATGAATTCACCATTTTCAAATCCTACCTGTATTATTCGAAATCCGTCCAATTGACACTTTGCCAAAAACAGATCTAAAAATCCCATCTCCGTAGGATTTAAAAGACTTCCGTCCACCTGTAGATAAAGTATTTTTTCCATTATAAGTTTTTTATTCTTTCCAATGCTTTCTTTGATTTTTCCAAAGTACCGAAAGCAGTCAATCTAAAGTAGTGTTCACCACTGGGGCCAAATCCGCTACCGGGTGTTCCCACTACGCAAGCATTCTCCAAAAGATAATCAAAGAATTCCCATGAAGTCATTTTGTCGGGAGTCTTCATCCAAATATAAGGAGCATTTACTCCACCGTAAACTTCAAAGCCCGCATCCTTTAATCCTTCACGAATGGTTTTGGCATTGTTCATATAATAACCAACCAATTCCTGAACTTCCTTTTGTCCAGCTTCGGAATATACTGCCTCTCCGGCTCTTTGAATAATGTAAGGGGCACCGTTGAATTTGGTACCGTGACGTCTTGCCCACATATCGTGCAAAGATACGCCGTCGCATTTTAATTCCTTTGGTACAACGGTAAAACCTAAACGCACGCCGGTAAATCCCGCATTTTTAGAAAAGCTGCGGATTTCAATAGCGCATGTTTTTGCTCCTTCACATTCGTAAATACTATGTGCCACATCCTCTTCGGAAATATATGCCTCATAAGCTGCATCATAAATAATCAAACAGCCGTTTTTGTTGGCGTAGTCCACCCACTCTTGAAGCTGTGCTTTTGTAATGGTGGTTCCTGTAGGATTGTTGGGGAAACATAAATAAATAATATCGGGAGTTTCCTTGGGGAATTCCGGTACGAACCCATTTTCTGCTGTGGTGGGCATATAAATAATATCGCTCCATTTTTCCAATGTGCTGTCATAGTTGCCGCAACGTCCACCCATAACATTGGAATCCACGTAAACAGGATACACAGGATCACAAACAGCAATCTTGTTGTCTGTAGCAAACAATTCCTGAATATTTCCGGAATCGGATTTTGCTCCGTCGGAAACAAAGATCTCGTCTGCTGCAATATCGCAACCTCTTCTGACATAATCCCATTTGCAAATGGCATCTCTCAAAAAGTCATAACCTAAATCCGGTGCATATCCCCGGAAGGTATCGGCATCTCCCATTTCGTCTACAGCTTTGTGAAGTGCATCAATCACACTGTTGGTAAGAGGTCTTGTAACATCTCCGATTCCCAAACGGATAATCTCCTTGTCGGGATTGGCCTCCTGAAAAGCTGCAACCTTTTTTGCAATATTGGAAAACAAATAGCTTCCCGGTAATTTCTGATAGTTTGTGTTAATTTTGTACATCTTTTTCTTCCTTTTCCTTATAAAACTAGTATTTCATTTGTGCATTAATTCTTCGAATAGATTTTGATATCATCTTTTTCGAAATCTTCCGGCGGGAAAATCTCTCCGGAAAAGACAACCGTAGCCGGTCCGGTCATATAAACCTTATCCTCGGTTCTGTCGTATGAAATTTTCAACTTTCCTCCCAAGAGTTCCAGTTCCACTGTATCTTCGGTCAAACCGTTTAAGATGGCAGCCACTGCCGTAGCGCAGGCACCGGTACCGCAAGCCAAAGTCTCTCCACTTCCTCTTTCCCATACACGCATACGGATATGAGTTTTGTCAATGACGTTGGCAAACTCTGTATTGGTACGCTTGGGGAAGGTCTCATGATTCTCAAACTTGGGGCCGATTTTTTCCAAATCAAGCTGTCGAATATCCTGATCCATAAAGGTAACACAATGGGGATTTCCCATGGAAACACAGGTAACAGGATAAATCTTTCCATCCACTTCCATAGGCTCGTTGATCATTTGTTTTTCCGGGAATGTAACCGGAACCTTTGCAGCATCCAAAATAGGAGAACCCATATCCACACGAACTGAAGTCACTTTGTGGTCGGAAACCTCCAACTGTAAGGTTTTAACTCCTGCCAAGGTTTCAACGGTAATTTCGGTTTTGTCCGTAAGTCCAAAATCATAAACATATTTTGCTACGCAACGAATCCCGTTTCCGCACATCTCACCTCTGGAACCGTCTGCATTATACATTGCCATTTCAAAATCGGCAACCTTGGACGGTTTGATTAAAATCAATCCATCGGAACCAATGCCAAAATGTCTGTCACTGACAAACACAGCAACTTTTTCCGGATGTTCCACTGTTTCTTCGAAACAATTTACATAAACATAATCATTTCCCAAGCCATGCATTTTCGTAAATTTCATAGTAAGCCTCCTTATCTAAATCGATGACTGACACATTTGTTTGACCGTTTCGTAGTTTAACTTTCCGCCAAACAAATCCAAAGCCGAGCCAACGGTAATATTCAGTTTTCCTTTTCCATAGGTTTGAATTAAATCAATATCATCATAATCACTGATGCCACCGGCATAGGTAAGGGCATTTCCCTCATAATCAGATAGAATTTCAATCAAATCCTTGTCGATTCCCTCTGACTTTCCCTCCACGTCCGCAGCGTGAATCAAAAACTCATCACAATAGGGAGCCAGTTTTTCCAACAACTCCGGTGTAACCTCTTCTTTTGTAAAGGTTTGCCAACGGTCTGTTACCACATAGTAATTTCTGTGGTGACGTCTGCAGCTTAAATCCAACACAATATGTTCCTTTCCTACTGCATCCCGCAACCGTTCTAAATTGGTGTAGTTGATTTCTCCATTGGAAAACACATAAGACGTTACAATCACATGACTGGCGCCGGCATCAATAAACTCTTTGGCGTTTTCCGCCGTGATACCGCCACCTACCTGAAGCCCTCCGGGATAGGCACCTAATGCCTTCATAGCCTGGGCTTTGGTTTCTATATAATAGGGGGAGTCTTTTTTATTTAACAAAATGACATGCCCACCTTTTAATCCTTCCTGTTGATAAAACTCTGCGAAAAAGTCCGCATCCTTTTCCGAGACGAAATTTTCTTCGGCCTTGTCTCCCTCATCCACCAAGGAACTACCCACAATCTGCTTTACCTTTCCGTTGTGGATGTCAATACAGGGTCTAAATTCCATAATTCCTCCAAGTAATCTATTTCACTTTACAACTTCGCGATCCGGACCAAAGTCCGTATACCGTTCGGCCGGATGCATTCTTTTTGTATGCCCGCACCTGAACATATAAGGTTTTGCCCTCTCGGAGATTTGCTTCCGTATGACTGGTGGAAGCTGTACGATAGGTCTTTGCCAACAGCATCATACGATTCCCTGAGACACGGAACTGATATCCATCCACACCCCCTAAGGTAGATGTGGTCATAGTAACATGTCCGGGATCTGAATTATTCAAGTTAAGATTAACTGCTCTTGGAATGGCAATTTCAGACACATACTGCAATCTGCCATTTACAAATTTCAGATTGTAATCCCTGCTGTAAAGTCCCATTAACATAAAAACCGAAATCAGGGCGATTACCCCTAATACACTAATGGTTTGGCCCATATTTCGAAAAAATCCACGTTTTTTCATATTCCCTCACTCATCCTTCCTGCAAGTATAGAAACCTTCTCGTCCAATTACATTATACATATTTTCTTTCTTAAGATAAAGTACGGAAAAAGCCGAAAAATCATTGACACTCGAGGAGTAGTTTGCTAAAATTTTTTCAATTATCGTAAATTAGTATATATAAGAAAGAGAGGAATTTAAAATGGCAACCATTATTGGTGATGGAATTACATTTGACGACGTACTTTTGGTACCTCAGTACTCTGAGGTTACGCCTAACATGATTGATTTATCTACACAACTTACAAAGAAGATTAAGTTAAATATCCCTATGATGTCAGCAGCTATGGATACCGTTACGGAACACCGTATGGCTATCGCTATGGCACGTCAGGGTGGAATCGGTATTATTCATAAAAATATGTCCATTGAGGCACAGGCAGACGAGGTTGATAAAGTAAAACGTTCCGAAAATGGTGTCATTACAGATCCCTTCTTTTTATCTCCGGATCATACATTAAGAGATGCCGATGAATTAATGGGCAAGTTCCGCATTTCCGGTGTTCCTATTACCGAAGGTGGAAAACAAGGCGGCAAATTAATCGGAATTATCACAAACCGTGATTTGAAGTTTGAAGAAGACTTCACCAAAAAGATTTCCGAATGCATGACCTCTGAAAACCTCATTACTGCACCTGTAGGAATTACCTTAGATGAAGCAAAGAGAATCCTTGGTAAAGCAAGAAAAGAAAAGCTTCCCATCGTTGATGAAAACTTCTGCTTACGGGGATTGATCACGATCAAAGATATTGAAAAGCAGATTCAGTATCCTTTATCAGCAAAGGATGAGCATGGTCGTCTTCTTTGCGGTGCCGGTGTTGGTATTACCGGAAACATGATGGATCGAGTTGATGCACTGGTAAAAGCAAATGTTGACTGTATCGTTGTTGACTCAGCTCACGGACATTCTAAGAACATCTTAAATGCAGTAAAAGATATTAAAGCAAAATATCCTGATCTTCAGGTTATTGCAGGTAACATTGCAACAGGCGAAGCTGCAAAGGCTTTGATTGAAGCTGGTGCTGACGCTGTTAAATGTGGTATTGGCCCCGGTTCTATCTGTACTACTCGTGTAGTTGCAGGTATCGGTGTTCCTCAGATTACAGCAATTATGGACGTTTACAAAGTTGCCAAAGAATATGGCATCCCTGTTATCGCAGACGGTGGTATCAAGTTGTCCGGTGACTTAACAAAGGCTTTGGCTGCCGGCGGAAATGTTTGTATGATGGGTTCCATGTTTGCAGGATGTGATGAAGCTCCCGGCGAATTCGAATTATTCCACGGACGTAAATACAAAGTTTACAGAGGAATGGGTTCTATCGCTGCTATGGAAAACGGTTCAAAAGATCGTTACTTTCAGGAAGGCGCTAAGAAATTAGTTCCTGAAGGTGTTGAAGGACGTGTTGCTTACACTGGATCTTTGGAAGATGTGATCTTCCAGATGGTTGGTGGTATCCGTTCTGGTATGGGATATTGTGGATGTCCTACCATCGAAGAATTACATGACAGAAGCAAGTTTGTAAAGATTTCTGCAGCTTCCTTAAAAGAATCTCATCCCCATGATATTCATATTACAAAAGAAGCTCCCAACTACTCTGTTGACGAATAAGGGACAATGGGGACGGTTCTTTTGTCTTCATATTAAATTATTAGAAAAAAATCGAGGTGTCGATACCGACACCTCGATTTTTATTTTTATTCTATATATATGAAGACAAAAGAACCGTCCCTATTGTCCCAAAAGAACCGTCCCCATTGTCCCCATTGTCATTGTTTTTTTCGGTCTGCCAACTCTTTTAATTCCCGGGCATTTTCCAAGGTGGCATTGGTTATTTCAGCACCTCCCACCATACGGGCCAGTTCTTTCGTTACCTGTTCACCGTACAGTTCCTCAATGGTGGATACGGTAGCCTTTGTACCATCTGTTACCACCACATCTTTTTCAATTAAGAAATGATGATCCGCCATTGCTGCTATCTGAGGCAAATGGGTAATCAAAATCACCTGGTGTGCCTTGGAAACAAGGTAGATTTTTTCTGAAACTGCCTGAGCAGTCCGTCCGGAAATACCGGCATCGATCTCATCAAAAATCAAGGTGTCGATGGAATCGCTTTCCGCCAAAATCGTCTTTATGGCAAGCATCACTCGAGACAACTCACCACCGGATGCAATCTCTTTTAAAGGTCGAAGGGGTTCTCCCGGATTTGTGGAAATCATAAACTCCCCTTCATCATAACCATTGGCGCTGTATTCCTTGGCCTTGGTAAAGGCCATATCAAACTTCACATCCAAAAAGTTCAAATCCAGCAGCGCATCTTTTACCAATGCACAAAGAGTTACCGCCTGGGACTGACGAAGTACCGATAAACCGGAAGACAACTCTTCCACTCGTTTGGTTGCCTTTTTCAACTCCTCTTCCAACTTTGTCAAATACGCATCATAGTCTTTTAATTTTTCTATTTGTGCCTGCTTCTCTTCACAAGCATTTAGAACCTCTTCTATGGTGCGACCGTATTTACTCTTTAATCCGTTGATTTCATTTAGGCGACCTTCCACCTCTGCAAAATGCTCTTTTGAAAAATCCAAGGAATCCACATAATCAGAAACCTCGCGGTTAAAGTCTGACAAGATGCCATCCACATCGGTCAAAACTAAAATCATATCGGACAATCCATCGTCATAGTCCTCTACACTGCGAAGAGCACGAAGGGCTCGGCCGATTTTATCTGACGCACTGTTTCCACTTCCCAATCCGGTTTCTCCATAAGCCTCGTTTAAGGCATCATGGATTTTTTGACCGTTCAACATTTTTTTGTAGGTTTCTTCTAATTCCTCATCTTCCCCTATGCGAAGTTTGGCATTTTGAATTTCTTCTGTTTCATGTTCCAAAAAAGATAATTCTCTGGCTCTTTCCGATTCGTCTCGGTCCGCTTCTTCGAATTCCTTTTTCTTTGAAACATAGGTCTGATACGCCTGTGCCAACTCTTCTTTGATTGGCGAAAGGCTGTCTTTTCCAAACTCATCCAAAAGTTCCAAATGTTTTTTCTTGTGCAAAAGAGACTGATTCTCATGCTGACCGTAAATATCCAAAAGAAGTTCTCCCACTTCTTTTAAACGCTGGGCAGGGAAGGTCTCTCCATTGATTTTCGCGGAAGAACGTTCACCGGAAATCTTTCTGCTTAAAATCACCTCATCATCATAAACAGAAATATCCATGGCATTTAAAACCGCCTTTTCCTCTTCCCCAACCAAAAACACCGCTTCCACTAAAGCTTCTTCGTTGGGATTTCGCAATGCATCTTTGGACACTTTTTGACCAAGTGCAAAAGACAATGCCCCTAAAATTATGGACTTTCCTGCACCGGTTTCACCGGATAGAATATTTAGTCCTTTTCCAAAATGAATCTCTTCTTCTTGTATCAGCGCCAAGTTTTTTACATGTAAATTAACAAGCATATTTCCTCCTATGCGCTCTTCTTGCTAGCCTTCCAAAGCTTCTTCTAACTGATTCATCACAGAAATGGTATCATCCACAGAACGAATGGCACACATAATGGTATCATCTCCCGCAATAGAACCTACGATTTCATGAAGTTCCATATGGTCAATGGCAGCCGCTACCGCCATGGCCATTCCTGATACGGTACGAATTACCAAAATGTTTTGGGCGTTGTCCATAGACAAAAATCCATCTCTGAAAATACGTCTGTATTTTTCTGTCAGATCATCTTCTGTTTCCCGATATGCCACGTAACGAAGTTTTCCATCGGACAAAGCAACCTTTGTTAACTTCATTTCCCGAATATCTCTGGAAACCGTAGCCTGGGTCACGCTGTAGCCTGCTTTATTTAATTCTTCCATCAGTTCCTCTTGGGTACCGATTTCTTTTTTTACAATCAAATCCAGAATCTGATTCTGACGTTGTGTCTTCATATTAATTCTCCTGCATTTTGTTTCTCATTCTCTCCAAAAAGTTCATACGACTCATAAAAATCATCTTTGTCTTCCGATTGGATTTGTGTACCACCAGCTTGTCCCCCGGAACCATGTTGAAAGGGAAACTTCCGTCAAACAAAACCGTAGCAGCTTCCACCGCACTGTGACGTCTCGGTGTAATCTCAATGGAGATTTCATCCTCGGAATCCAAAACAATACTTCTGGAGTTTAGGGTATGAGGATTGATGGGTGTCATAAGAATCGCCTCGGTCTTGGGATCCACAATAGGTCCATTGGCTGAAAGGTTGTATGCCGTAGAACCGGTCGGCGTTGCGAAAATCATTCCGTCCCCCTGAATGGAATAAAGATATTCTCCGTTAATATAAACAGTCAAACGAATTACGGATTTTCCGTCATCGGCGGAAACCACAATATCGTTTAAGGAATGCTGCACCTGGGTTTTTCTTCCGTCTGCCTTTACCACATATCCGGAAATCATCATGCGCTCTTCTATCTCGTATTCATCTGCAAACATCCGATCCAATGCAGGGAAAACAGACTCTTCATTTAAATCACAAAGATACCCTAAATGACCATGATTTACCCCTATTAAAGGTGCATTTGATTCGAAGGTCATTTGTGCTGCACGAACCAAAGTACCGTCCCCTCCAACGGTAAATATGGCTTCTACACCTTCCGGAACGTTGATTCCAAGATTACTGGAATCTCTTGGGCGGGCAACCACTGTAGCGACGCCGCCTTTTCCTTCAATGTAGTTTTTTAATTCTGTGGTAAAGGGATGCTTTAACTCCCTTTCGTTTTTTGTAACAATCAAGTAATTCTTCATTTTCTTTTCCGTATTCTTCCTTATTTATCCAACTGTTGATGAGCCAAATCCACAATTTCCTTGGGATGGACATCCTCTGAGATTTCCACATCTCCTACAACATGCGCCTCTTCATTTTCTCCTTCTAAGCGGCCGTCTTTTCGAAGATGAACCAGATATTCGATATTTCCTTCCGGTCCCTTTACCGGAGAATAGGAAAGACCCAAAACGGAAAAACCGTTTGCCGTGGCAAATCCAAGGACATTTTCGATTACTTCCAAATGAACCTTTGGATCACGAACCACACCTTTTTTTCCAACCTTTTCTCTTCCCGCTTCAAACTGGGGCTTAATCAGGCAAACCATTTCCCCTTTGTCCTTTAAAAGACGAAAGGCTGCAGGAAGAACCTTTGACAAAGAAATAAAGGAAACATCCACAGATGCAAAATCCAATACATCATCAATATCCTCCGGTGTTACATAGCGGATATTGGTTTTTTCCATACATACCACCCGCTCGTCCTGGCGAAGTTTCCAGGCAAACTGGCCATATCCCACATCTACTGCATATACTTTGGCAGCAAAGTTTTGTAACATACAATCCGTAAATCCTCCTGTGGAGGCACCGATATCCATGCATATTTTCCCTGTTAAATCGATGGGGAATTCCGCCATAGCCTTTTCCAATTTTAAACCACCACGGCTTACATATTTCAAGGTATCTCCGTGAATTTCGATTTGGACGGTGGAGGGGAATACACTTCCGGCCTTATCCTCTCTTTCATTATCCACAAATACCTGTCCGGCCATAATCAAAGCCTTTGCCTTTTCTCTGGAAGGCGCCAACCCGCGATTTACCAGTAATACATCTAAACGTTCTTTTTCTTTCATGATTCACCTAATTTAAAATATCCATTACCCGCTGGGCCACACCCTTTGCGTCAATACCAAGCTTTTCTTTTAAGACATCCACTGCACCGTGCTGAATAAAGGTATCGGGAATACCAACAATTTCACAGTGTCCCTCGTAGTCCATTTCATGAAGACATGCCAATACATGTTCTCCAAAGCCACCGCTTTTGGCGTTTTCTTCCAAGGTAACAATGGTTTTATATCGTTTGGATGCCTGTTTCAAATACTCTGTATCCAAAGGCTTTGCAAAACGGGCATTACATACCGCAACTTCAATTCCAAAGTCTTTTAAAATATCCCGAGCCTCCATGGCTGTATCCACCATGCTTCCAATGGCAAAGAGTAACACCTCTCCCTCTTCTATCATAGGTTCGGCTTTTCCCAGTAAAACGGGGGCACGGAACTCTTCATAACGGACATTTGCCTCTCCTCTGGGATAACGAAGGGCAATGGGACCGTTATAGTCCACAGCAAACTTCATCATATCAGAAAGCTCGTATTTGTTCTTTGGAGCCATAATCACCATGTTTGGCATGGAAGACAAAAAGGAAATATCAAAGACACCCTGATGGGTCACTCCGTCTTTTCCTACCAGACCGGCACGATCTATGGCAAACACCACATGGAGATTCTGCACGCAAACATCATGCAACACCTGATCGTATGCTCTTTGCAAAAATGAGGAATACAGCGCCACCACAGGTTTTAACCCCTGGGTTGCCAAAGCTGCGGCAAAGGTTACCGCATGTTCTTCTGCAATTCCCACATCAAAGAACCGCTCCGGAAACATATTATGAAATCGCTTCAATCCAGTACCGTCCATCATGGCAGCGGTAATGGCTACCACCTTTTCATCACGGTCACCCATTTTTCGCATAACCGTAGAAAAGATATCCGTATAGGAAGGATTGGTACTCTTTAAAGGAAGGCCCTTTTCTTTATCAAAGGGATCTGCCCCATGAAATCTGGAAGGATGGCGAACTGCCGGAGCAAATCCACGGCCTTTTTCTGTCAGAACATGAACCAATACCGGTCCCTGATACAACGCAGCACGCTTCAATACCCGAACCATCTCTTCCACATTGTGTCCGTCTATGGGACCAATGTACATAACACCCAGTTCCTCAAACATCATGCCGGGAATCATAAGATGCTTAAGGGAACTTTTCATTTTTCTAAGTCCGGAAACCATCTTGTCGCCCACCACAGGGATTTTTTCTAAAGAAGACTGTAACCCTTCTTTGAACCCACGGTAACCTGTGCTGGTACGTAATTTGGAAAGATGATCCCGCAAACCCCCAACATTTTCCGAAATGGACATATTATTGTCGTTTAACACAATAATATAGTTGGATTTCAACGCTGCAGCATTGTTTAAAGCTTCATATACCATGCCGCCGGTCAAGGAACCATCACCGATTACAGATACCACATGATAGTCCTCGTGTTTCAGCTCTCTGGCAAAGGCCAGCCCCAATCCTGCAGAAAGGGAAGTGGAACTATGTCCCACGCCGAAACAATCACATTCACTTTCATCTCTTTTTGGAAATCCGCTCAGTCCTTCATAAGCGCGAAGGGTGGGAAAGGCATCCTTGCGCCCGGTTAAGATTTTATGTGTATAAGACTGATGCCCCACATCCCAGACAATTTTGTCCTTGGGCAAATCAAACACCAAATGAAGGGCCATGGTAAGTTCCACCACTCCTAAATTGGATGCTAAATGTCCACCGGTATGGGAAATTGTATCAATCAGAAATGTACGTATTTCTTCCGGCAAAGCCTGAAGTTCTTCTGTTGTTAAGTTTTTGATATCATTGGCTTTTTCGATTTTCTCTAACGCCATAAAAACTCCTATTTTTCACGATATACCAAGTACATCAAAAATTCCTCCAAGAAGGAGGTGTCACCGTCGAAGCCTTTTAATAATTCCACAGCTTCTTCCGTTAAAGTTTTTACCTTTTCTTTGGATGCTTCCAAACCATGAAGCACCACATAGGTAGGTTTTTCGTTTCGCTCATCGGAACCGATGGGTTTGCCAAGCAAAGCCTCATCTCCCACCACATCCAAGATATCATCCTGAATCTGGAAAGCGAATCCAACGTTCTGTGCGATTTTTTGAACGCAAGCCACCTGTTCACTTGTGGCATTGGCCAAAATAGCCCCTACCATCATAGCGGACTCAATCAACGCACCGGTTTTATTTTCAATAATATAGCTAAGCTTTTCCTCATCTAAGGATAAGCCCTTTTTCTCAGCTTCTACATCGGCAGTCTGTCCTCCCACCATACCGTAGATACCGGCTTTGGAGGCAAACAACTGCAGTGCCTTTGGAATGGAAGAAGACAGCATCTTTACATCCTTTGTTTTTTCAAAGGACAAAAGTGCCGTCTCATAGGCATAGTTTAACAGGGCATCACCGGCCAAAACTCCCATAGCCTCGCCGTATGCCGCATGGGTGGTAGGTTTCCCTCTCCGAAGCATATCATTATCCATTGCAGGCAAATCATCATGAACCAAGGAATAGGTATGAATCATTTCCATTGCTGCCATAAAGGGCTCTACCACATCTTCTTTGCCACCAAACAAATGGTAGGTCTCTTCCATTAACATGGGACGAACTCTTTTCCCACCAGCATGAATACTATAATTCATAGCTTCCAATACTGTTTGGGCATACCCTTCTTCTTTGGGTAAGTAAGTCTCTATTATGCCATTGATATGTTTGGTTCTATCTGAAATTTTCTGTTTTAAATCTTTGTTATTCACTTTCAAAATCCTCTAATGCTCCGTCTTCTTTCAAAACCTGAACCTTTTTTTCTACCACTTCCAACTGTTCGTTGGCTTCTTTTAAAATCTTCATACCTTCTTCGTAAACCAAAAAGCTGTCTTCCAAAGAGATGTCCTCTCCATCCATCTTTTCCAAAAGCTCATCCAGTTTTTGAAGGTTTTCTTCGATTGTTTTTTTCTTATCTTCCATATACTTACTCCCTTACATCTGTTACTGTCGCCTGAAGTCTGCCTTTTTGCAGATATAATAAAAGTTCGTCTCCTACCTCTACATCACCGGCATTTGTAAGTTTCTTTCTATCCTTTGTGGTGACATAGGAATAGCCCTGGGACAACCGTTTTACAGGAGAACGCTCCTCCAAAGTTGCTGCAGACACCATGATTTTTTGTCGTGTGTCCGAAAGTTTTCCTTCCACGGACGCGTTCATTTGTCCGTAGAAATAGGAAAGTTTTGCACGAAGGGCTTTTATTTTTTCCGTTGGGCTGTAGGACTGATAACGCTGAGCCAGATGCCCCAGTCGCATTTCGTAGTAATTCAGTTTGTAGTCCATTTTCTTTTGGAAGTCACCTTCCATACGACTCAAATCGTCGCAAAGGTCTTCCAGTGAAAAACAAGCCCGCTTTGCTCCTTCTGTAGGAGTTGCCACACGCAAGTCCGCAACAAAATCCGCGATGGTGGTATCCGTCTCATGTCCCACTGCGGAAATAATGGGTGTCTTTGCATTGAAGATAGCCATAGCCACCTCTTCTTCATTAAAGGCCCACAAATCCTCAATGGAACCGCCGCCTCGTCCCACAATCATCACGTCCAAAGAAAGCTCATCCAACGCTCGAATGCCCTTGGCAATGCTTTCTGCCGCCCCTTCTCCCTGTACCAATGCAGGATAGAGAATAATCTCCACCGAAGGATTTTGCAGTTTTGCATTTCTGATAATATCCTGAATAGCTGCACCGGTAGGCGCGGTAACCACTCCGATTCTCTTTGCAAATCGGGGAATGGGCTGCTTGTACATCTCGTCAAACATACCACGTTCTTCCAACTCAGCTTTTAGTTCCAAATACTTTTGATAAAGGTCACCTACACCAGCCTTTTCAATGCGGTTGGCAATTATGCTATAGCTTCCTCTGGGCTCATAAATATCAAAAGCACCGTGAACCACCACCTTGTCCCCTTCTTTCATTTGAAAGGTCAGGCCGCTTCGCTTGGAAGACCACATAGCACCGTTTAAGGATGCTCCTTTATCTTTAAGGGTAAAATAAATATGCCCTGTTTTGTGATAGGTCACATTGGACAATTCTCCCTCCACAGAAACGTTGGAAAGGAAATAATCCCCATGCACCATGTTTTTAAAATACTTCGTCACTTCCGATACGGAATAGACATCATTATTCTTCATTTGCCACTACCTTAGACAATGCTCCGTTAATGAATTTGCCGGATTTATCCGAACCGTATTTTTTTGCAAGTTCTACCGCTTCGTTAATCGCTACCTTGTTTGGAATGTCTTCATCAAACATAATCTCATAAACAGCAAGGCGAAGGATGGTCAAATCCACCTTTGGCATACGAGTGGTTTTCCACTTATCGATTTTTTTGTTCAAAGTCTCGTCGATTTCTTCTAAATGAGCCAATACCTCATTGTACTTATTTTCGATGTAAGACTTGTCTGCCTGGATTTCCTTTGCCTCTTCTTTGGCAAGTTCATAATCCTCTTCGGAAAGCACTTCCACTTCTTCCGCTTCCTCTTCAGCTTCTTCTTCCATGAAGAAGGCTAACTGTTCTTCTCTTTCGTCCTCTTCGTGGAACTCCACGGTAAATAATAGTTTAAAAATTTCTTCTCTAATTTCTCTTCTTGTCATAGCATTCACTTTCTTTTTACATAAATAAAAAAGGTGCCGTGATGTAAACGACACCTAATGTTTCCAACACGTTTATAAATTTTCAAAGATCTATTTGTTTGTACCTGAAACGGTAGCAATGTGAATATCAACTTCACGAACCGGAATACCGGTCATATTTTCAACTCCGGTCTTTACCTTGTCCTGAACGGATTTGCAAACTTCCGGAATTACATAATTGTATTCGATATTTACAGCAAGGCGAATGTTTACAGACTCATCGTCGTTGTTCACAATCTTTACTGCCTTTGCAATTTTGTTCTTTCCTGCCTTGGGAAGCACTTCATTGGTGAGATTTCCGGCAAGGGAAGAAACACCCTTTACTTCTGTAGCAGCAAGTCCGGCAATAATTCCCATAACCTCATCTGTAACGGCAATGCCTTCCTTAATGCTGTATAATTTCTTGTCAGCCATAATATAAGCCTCCTAATTTCCTAACAATCTGCCATTTATTATAACAGATAGAAATCTATTTTTCCACCTCATCCTCACTCCATTTATCATAGTTTTCCAAAAAGGAATGCTTGATTCCGTTTTCCTTGTAAGCAATGATGGTTTTTAGGTTTACATTTTCCACAGATTTGAAAATATTTCCCTCCACAAAGGGATTTACCTTCTTCAATTCTGAAATCAAATGCTTGATTTCCATTCGCTTTGAGACACTTCTTCCGTCAGGATCACAAGAGGAACAGGTGTCGGTAAAATGACAGGCACACTGGATGAAATGCAAATAATTGGCATCCCTCCACCGCTTAATATCATCCTCACGAATTAAATACAAGGGACGAATCAACTCCATACCTTCAAAGTTTGTGCTGTGAAGTTTTGGCATCATGGTCTGAACCTGGGCGCCATAAAGCATGCCCATTAAAATTGTTTCAATCACATCATCGTAATGATGGCCCAAGGCAATTTTGTTGCAGCCCAATTCCTTTGCTTTTGCATACAAATATCCCCTTCTCATTCGGGCGCAAATATAGCAAGGGTTCTTTTCAATGGTATCCACGGCATCAAAGATATTGGATTCAAATACGGTAATAGGAATCTCCATTAACTTTGCATTTTCCTCGATTACCCTTCGGTTGGCCTTGGAATATCCAGGATCCATCACCAAAAATTCCAAGTCAAAATCAAACTTTCTGTGGCGCTTCAACTCCTGGAAAAGTTTTGCCATAAGCATAGAATCTTTTCCTCCGGAAATACATACCGCCACTTTATCCCCGGGTTGCAACATCTCGTACTGATTGATTGCTTTTGCAAAGGGGGTGAATAGCTTCTTGTGATAGGTCTTTCGAATGCTCTTTTCAATATCCTCATTGGTAATAGAACAACGCTCCATATCCTTTAAAACCCAGTCCACATAACCGCCTTTGTAGCTTTTAGCATTGATGCCCTTTTCCCTAAGTCGAATGGCACAGTCATAAGAGTTTCGTCCAAACTGGCAAAGAATAATCGTCACCTTTTTTTCTTTCATTTCATCCAAATGGCTCATCAACTGTGTCTCGGGAATACATACTGCATCAGGTATGGTGCCGTACTCCACTTCATCCTGAGAACGGATATCGATTAAGATATACATGTCTTTATCCAATCCGCTAAACTCATCATATGTTATTTCATAAATGTCCTGATTTTCCGAAAAACCCATTATATCGTCTCTCTTTGTTTTATGATTTTTTCACATTGTTTCACTGCATAAATGCAAATAGCCGAACTGTAGATACTTGCTACAATCCAAGCGCTTGGATCTGCCGCGCAAATGCCCCAAAATCCAAAGGCCGGCACTGCAAACAAGCTTAAAAGCGCCCGAGCAAACAGCTCCAATATACCACAGATAATCGCCAAATTGGAATAACCTAATCCCTGGGTACTCATTCTCGTGGTGTTCAATATACCAAGGAGCCAGAAAAAGAATCCGTAAGAAGCAATGTAACGTCCTGCCGCAAAAATAATATCCGTTTCTTCTTTTGCGATAAAAAGTAACGTAAAGGTCTTTCCAAAGAAAATCAAAACGATTCCCATAACTGCTCCATAGAAGGCTCCCATTAACACGCCGTCCTTGATTCCCTTTTTGATACGGTCTACCTTTCCCGCACCGAAGTTTTGTCCTGCAAAGGTGGAAACCGCAGTGGCTATAGCATCAAAAGGACACATAGCAAACTGTTTGATTCGCATTCCGGCGGTAAAGGCAGAAACATACACCGTACCCAATCCATTGTTAGAAGACTGAATCATCATGCTTCCGATGGCGGTAATGGAAAACTGAAGTCCCATAGGCAGACCCATGTACAAAAGCTGTCCGATACGACGTCTGCTTAAATGGCGGTTCTTTTTTGCCAAATGCAGCACCTCCACCTTTCGGATAATATAAACGAGGCAAAGGAGTCCACTTAACCCCTGAGAAGTAACGGTGGCCAAACCTGCACCGGTCACGCCCCATTTCAAAACAATAATGCAAAACAAATCCAAAAATACATTTAAACATGCGGAAAACACAAGAAAATAAAAGGGTGTTTTTGAGTCTCCAATTGCCCTTAGAATTCCCGCCAAATAGTTGTAAAGCAAGGTGGCCGGAATGCCCAAAAAAATAATCAAAAGATAATGATATGCATCCTGATAAATGGCGTCTGGAGTAGACATGATATGTAGAATACTAGGACATAAAATGGCCGTCAGTACTGTCACGGTCAAACCAATTCCTGTAGTGAGCAATGCTCCGTTATAGAAAAAATTTTTCAAAGAGTCATAGCTTTTGGCACCAAAACGCTGGGCTACGGGGACACCGAAGCCGGAACAGATTCCGATACAAAAACCCAAAACCAAAAACTGTACGCTAGAAGATGCGCCAACCGCAGCCAAGGCATCACTTCCCAATACCTTACCTACAATTGCCGCATCTATAATATTGTACAGTTGTTGAAATAGATTTCCCAGCAACAAGGGCAGGGAAAAATTCAATATTAATTTTACGGGACTTCCCGTGGTCATACTCTTTGCCATTGATAATCTCCTTAATCAAGGCGTATCGTATAACTTTTTTTCGCGAACTGCAAGTACTTATAATAAATTTTCTTCTAAATCTGCTTCTTCTACAGATTCCTCTGTAACCTCTTCTTCCATTTCCCCAACAGCTTCTTCCACTGCTTCCTGAACGGATTCTGTTACCAAATCTTCTGCGTTTAACTTAAACTGATGAACGATATCCACAAGTCCGTCTGCTGCAACATTTACATCTTCGGAGTTACGGTTTACGGTATCAATCACCTCACGAACCGTAGCCGCTGTAGCTGCAATTTCCTCAGAGGAAGCCGCATTTTGCTCTGCGGAAGCGGAAAGATTGGTAACCAAGTTTTGAATTTCATCAAATCCATTGTTCAACTGGTTGTTAATATCATTTATGGTTTTAATCTGTTCATTTACCGTATCGATGGAAGTTACAATCTCTTGGAACTTCTCCTTTGTGGTGGATACACTTTCACTTTGCGCCTGAACACAATTCTTTACCACTTCGCTTTGCTCATTGGTAAGGTCTGTAGCACGATGCAACTGTTCCAACATCTCGTTAATGGTAGTAGCGGAATTTGCAGACTGCTCTGCCAAAGAACGAATCTCATCGGCAACAACAGCAAATCCTTTTCCTGCCTCACCGGCACGAGCCGCTTCAATGGAAGCATTTAAAGACAACAGATTTGTCTGACTGGCAATATCGGAAATCAAGCTGGAAGCCTGACCGATTTCTTCGGAAGACTTTGAAATACCATCCATAAGTTCAAAAATCTTTTGGAAGGCGTCCATAGCATTGTTGGTAGCCTCTGTTAACTCTTCCACTACCTGCATACCTTCTCCCGTAACGGCATCAATATCTCTGGAAGCCTTGGAAAGACTTGTATTTGCATCCACAGACTGTTCCATAACAGAGCCCATGGTATTCATATTGTTGGAAATATCTGTAATGTCTGTAGCCTGCTGAGTTGCGGTAGCTGCCATTTCATCAATGGCTACACTGATGGAGTTCATCTGGGAATCCGCATCCTGGGCACGGCTTCGGATTTCTGCTGCTGACTCTGCAACCCGGTTGGATGAACCGTTAATATCGGAAATAATCTCATACAAGCTATCATGCAATGCTCCTGCAGACTGGGAAAGTTTTCCCAACTCATCCTTGGAATTCACCACGCGAATCTCCTGAGACAAATCCCTCTTTGACAAGAAGTCCACGCTATCCGTAACAATCTGTGTGGTTTTTCTGATATAACGAGCTACAAACACTGCAAAGATTGCAATGACAACAAAGATTATCATAATAATCATACTAACCATTACCACGGTTCGAACGATCTGGTCTCTTAAGCTTCCGTCAATGAAGTTTGCATACTCCACCAAGCTGTCTTCCATAACGGAAAGATAATCTCTGGCTGACTGAAACTCTGCAAACTGGGACGAATAGTTTCCCGCATTGGTAACAGGATAATATGCTGTCTGCCACTTGGTAAGAGCCAGCTGAAACTGATCTAAAAGTTCTTTATTGTTTTTGTTTTGTCCTTCTAAAATCAGTTGTGTATATAAATAATCATCTGAGTTTTCAAATAAGGTTCGAATCTCTTCGATTTGATCTTCTACCTGCTGATAGTTTTCTTCGTATGTATCCAAATACCCCTGTAATACTTCCTTGCTGGATACGTCCTTTTGAAAATAGTATCTGGTTTCTGCCAACTGAGCCTGATACATATCTCGGTCAGCACTTAAAAGTGCCATATTCAGCGCATTGATTTGTTCGTAATAATTTGAACGTGCCGTTTCAAATACTTGCATCTGACGGTAAGACAGAAAGGAAACCGTCCCCATTAATACAATTGCCAAAGGCAACACCATAAGTAACAATTTGGTCCCGATTTTTAAATCCCTGATCTTCATGAAATAACCTCCTCAAGCTTTTCAAAACAATGCTATTCTACCACACAAAATTAGACTTTCCTACGATAGATTGTCAAAAAATTAGCAGTTTTTCTGTCACTTTGCACAAAAAAATCCACAAGGGACGGTTCTTCTGTCTTCATTAAATCGAAGACAGAAGAACCGTCCCTTGTGGAAATTTATTTCGTCAGCAGACAAACCACTTCACAGTTTGCTGTGGAAGGGAACATGTCCACTCCACAGATTTTTTTCACCTCATAACCTGCTTCAAAAAACTGCGGCAAATCTCTTGCCAAAGAAGTAGGCTTGCAGGAAATATAAATCAAAGATTCCACACCATAGTTTAAAATCTTTTTTAACGCTTTTGGATTCACACCGTCTCTGGGAGGATCCAAAATAATAAAGTCCGGTTTTTCCTCAATATCGTCTAAGACCTTTAACACGTCTCCGGCAATAAACTCACAATTGGAAAGACCATTTTCTTTTGCATTTTCTTTTGCCGCTTCCACCGCTTCTTCCACGATTTCCACGCCAATTACCTTGTCCGCCGCATCTGACATAATCTGGGCAATGGTTCCCGTTCCTGAATACAAATCATAGACACAGGCTCCACCGGAAAAACTGCTTCGAATATAGTCTCTGGCTTTTTGATATAACACCTCTGCTCCCAGGGAATTGGTCTGGAAAAAGGAAAAGGGCGTAATATGGAATTTCAACCCCAACAATTCCTCATCAAAGAAATCTTTTCCATACAAAACTGTGGTACCGTGGTCTTCCACCACATCCGCTTCTCTTTCATTTTTGGTATGAAGGATTCCGGAGATCTTTCCATGGTATGTTCCCTTCAAAAGAGCATCCTTCCATCCCTGTAAAAGTTCCTCCCGAGACAGGGCGGCTTTTTTCATACCAAGAGAAAAGTCAGCATTTTCTCCACTATTTCCCTTGGCATCCACACCAAGCAGTGTAGGCTCTTCGCCGGAGGTTACCAAATCCACAAGGATTTCACCTGTAGCCTGGGCCTGTCGCACCAAAAGATGACGGAGATATCCGTTGTGACGAAGGCGGTGATAAAAACTAATATTGTGCTCCTGAAAGTATTCCAATGTAATGTGAAGCACTTCGCTCATATCTTTTTCACAGATGCGACATCCTTCCACATTTACAATGTCATAGAAACTGCCTCTTTTGTGCATTCCCAAGGAAAGGGGACCATTTTGATAAGCATCTCCAAAGGAAAACTCCATCTTGTTTCGATAGTTCTCTTCCCGGGGGCTACCAATCACACCTTCATAAAGAGGTTCAAAAGAATCTCCGATGACCGGTCCTAGCAAGCGACGAATCTGTTCTTCTTTCAACTCCACCTGCTTTTCGTAGCTCATTTTCTGATACAGGCAGCCACCGCATTCTCCAAAGTAAGGACAAACATCTTCTTTGTCTTCCATAATAGAGGGATACAGCACAGAAAGAAGACGACCTTCTGCTTTGTTCTTTCTGGCTTTTTTAACGGAGCACTCCACCACCTGTCCTAAGATGGCGTTGTTTACCCGAAGTAATTCCGCCTCTTCAATTCCCTCATTGTTTTCCGGTAGCACTTCCACGAATCCCTTGTTTGGAAATCCCATGGATATTACCTGACCTCTTACAATTTGACCTTTTTTCATTTCAACTTCCTAACTGTTAACACTTTACAAGTTTTGCAAAAGAAGCAAACATCTTCTTTACGCCCACCCGTTCAAATTCAACGGTAACTTCATAATCTCTGCCGCCGTCTGCAATTTTTTGCACGACACCTTCACCAAATTTCTGATGAGATACCCGATCGCCTTCCCCATAATCCAAAGCATTTTTTTGAATCTTGGTTCCGGCGGTCTTTTCTTTCATTTCCTTCATCTTTGCCGCATAAGAAGATGCCGCCGTAGGCTTTGTGGCTTCTTTTTTCCTTTGGGCAAAGGTTTTTACCGGTTCATCAAAGGGTGTTGCGGCAAAATCTCTTGATTTTCCGTCCCAAAGGGAACCGTCAATAATTTCCGAAGGAAGCTCTTTTACAAATCTGGAAATGGCACCATATTGCCATTCACCACGAACCATTCTGGTTTTTGCTGCCGTCATGGTAAGCTGTTGTTTCGCTCTGGTGATTCCCACATAGCAAAGTCGACGTTCTTCTTCCAATTCGGAATCGTCATCTCCTGCTATGGTCATAAAGGAAGGAAAGAGTCCGTCCTCCATTCCTGCCATGTATACGTTTTCAAATTCCAATCCCTTGGCTGAATGCAAGGTCATAAGAACAACATAGTCCTCATCCTCATCCAAGGAATCAATGTCGGCAATTAAGGCAACTTCTTCTAAGAACCCGGAAAGAGTGGGATTTTCTCCCTCCTCCTGATAAATCACTGCCTTATTTACCAACTCATCAATATTTTCAATACGGGCAATGGCTTCATCGCTGCCATCAGCTTCCAGCTCTTCCACATAGCCGGTTGCATTTAAGATTTCCCGTATGATTTCCGGGACCGTAAGATCCTGTGATTTTTTCTTTAAATCCTCAATAAAAGATACGAAGGGAACAATTTTCCCTGCGGCTTTTCCAAGAGTTGTGATTTCCGATGCCTCCAAAAGCGCAGCATAGAAACTCATTTCATTTTCTCTTGCGTAAGCGGAAACCTTACCCAAAGATGTGGCACCAATGCCTCTTTTGGGAACATTGATGATTCGCTGTACCGCCAAATCATCATCCCCGTTATCCACGGTTTTCAAATAAGCTAAAATATCTTTTACTTCTTTTCTGGAATAAAAGTTTACGCCACCTACGATTTTGTAGGGAATGTTTTCATTCAAAAACTTTTCTTCTAAAATACGGGACTGGGCGTTTGTACGATACAGCACCGCACTGTCCTTGAAATCAAAATTTCCACGGCGTTTTTGACTTCTCACATCCATGGCGATAAACTCTGCCTCTTCATAAGCAGAATCAAACTGACGAAAACGAATCTTTTCTCCTTCGTCATTTTCTGTCCAAAGCGCCTTTTCCTTTCGGCCCTCGTTATTTTTAATCACCGCATTTGCCCCATACAAAATACGTTTTGTGGAACGATAATTTTGCTCCAACTTAATCACAGTGGCATTGGGAAAATGCTGTTCAAAATTTAAGATATTGTAAATATTTGCGCCACGGAATTTGTAGATGGACTGATCGTCATCACCTACCACACAAAGGTTTTCGTGGGAAGATGCCAAAAGGCGCACCAACTCAAACTGCACCGTGTTGGTATCCTGGTACTCATCCACCATAATATAGCGGAACCGATTTTGATAGTAGTTCAAAACCTCAGGCTCCTGCTTCAACAATTCCACGGTTTTTAAAATCAAATCATCAAAATCAAAGGCATTGTTGGCGCGAAGTCTAGACTGATACTCACGATAAGCGCTGATATAAGACTGCATCATAAAATCACTTTGATTTCTAGCTGCAAATTCTTCCTCATTGATCATCTCATCCTTTGCAGAAGAAATAACACCTAGGATTCGCTTCTCTTTGATCTTTTTCGTATCAATGTTTAAATGCTTGCAAACTTCTTTCATCAAAGTCTTTGAATCATCTGCATCGTAAATGGAAAAATTGGTGTCATAACCAATACGATCCGCGAACTGACGAAGGATGCGAACACAGGTAGAATGGAAGGTTGCTACCCATACCTGACTGGCACCGTGACCCACAAGGTTGTCCACTCGCTCTCTCATCTCTGCAGCAGCCTTATTGGTAAAGGTGATTGCCATAATATTGTAAGGCTCCACCCCCTGCTCTATAAGGTAAGCCACCCTATGCGTCAACACTCTGGTCTTTCCCGAGCCGGCTCCCGCTAAAATTAAAACAGGCCCCTCGGTAGTTGTCACACCAAGGAGCTGTTCAGAATTCAAAATCTTATTCAATTCCATCGAACTCAAGACTCATCCTCCAAACGATTAAAAATCATATCATATCCGTCATTGCCATAATTTAAGGCACGATTTACACGACTAATGGTTGCTGTAGACGCACCGGTAACCTCAGCGATTTCCTGGTAGGTTTTTTCCTGGCGAAGCATTCTCGCAACTTCAAAACGCTGCTGCAAAGCTTCCAGCTCTCCAACCGTACACAAATCTTCGAAAAACAGATATGCTTCATCTCTGTCTTTCAGACTCAAAATTCCGTCTAACAACATGTCCATTGCTTTTGTGTGTAAATTTTTGCTCATAGAATAATTACCCCTTTTTCTTTTGCAAAGTCCACTTCTTCTTGTGGCCAAATGGATACCTGAACTTCACCGATATGTGCTTTTCGAAGGAAGAACATACAAATACGGCTCTGACCAATACCACCACCAATGGTATAAGGCAGTTTCTTTTCAATAATGTCTTTTTGGAAAGGCAGCTTTGCTCTTTCCGGACAGCCTGCTTTTTCCAGCTGTTCCTTCATGGAATTCTCATCCACACGAATTCCCATGGAAGAAAGCTCTAAGGCAATGTCTGTAACAGGGAAGTAAACAATAATATCCCCGTTTAATGCCCAATCATCAT
>JAEEGL014118179.1_pt1 | contig 70543 bp, 44 predicted proteins | sample 9134231 | NCBI WGS metagenome assembly JAEEGL01 (sample SAMN16246548, study PRJNA631951) | gut metagenome | biome: gut microbiome; feature: rumen; material: fiber-attached | host: Bos | place: Iran: Karaj | collected 2018-10
CCTTCTTGACCTCCTCGTCGATATTCTCAAGTCCGATTATAAAATGCACCTTGTCGTTGGCGCGCATAACAGTGCCTCTTTTGTGCTCAGTCCTGCCGTTGACACTATTCCTGTAATCCGCGCTGTACTGCTTGGTGTTGCCGAGAGAGGTGATTATGTAGTCCTTGTCGATCAACGAACGTATCCTGTCCCTGTCCTCGGCATATACCACTGTGTCAATAGTCTTGACAACCTCCGCGAAGAAATCATTGCCCTCAAAATGCACTGAGGGGTCGTTGGAGATAACATCAGAAGAATACCGCAGGTACTCACCGGTCTCGCCGTTGACGTAGTATATGACATCATATCGCAGTGCGAGGCTGTTAACTATCTGCCCGTAGGTGACGCTTTTCTTCTTTGTCTCCTCGAGCAGTTCCCTTGCCCTGACCTCATCGTTGATGTTATCGATACCGACGAGGATATGCTTTCTGTCGCTCGCCCGGATCTGTAAACACCGGCAGTGCATGACAGTCCCGGACATCATGAGCCTGTAGGTCACGCTGAACGTCTTTGCGTTCTTGAGGTTCCTGAGCATTGTGTGCTTGTAGAACAGCGGAATGACCCGCTCCTGATCTTCCTCATGGATGAACTTCTTCATATTTTTCAGGCTCTCGCTGAAAAAATCCTTGCCCTTTGTGGGAATATTGAGGCTCTTGTAGATATCGGTGGATGAGTACTCGAAGTACTCGTTCGTCTCCATATCGACATAGTAAAGCGTATCGAAATGCCCGGCAAGGCTTTCCGCTATCTGGTTGTAGATCTCGCGCTCGTGCTGGAACAGTTCAGCCTGCTGACGCTCCCTGACTTCCTTGTCGATGTTCTTGACGCCGAGAATGAAGTAGTCGTCAGTATCGCCGGCACCTCTTATCAGGCTCAGCGCGTGGTACACAGACTTGCCGTCGATCATGAGGCGGTACTCTATCTGCCGCTTCGAGCCCTTGCCGACGAGGGAAAGGAGGTTCTCCTTCTGGATATCCCGCATGAAGATATGCTTGTCCTCCTCGAAGATGACCTGATCTGCGTCTCTTCTGAGGTTCTTGAAGAAGTCCTTGCCGCCCTGCTCGATGTGGAGGGACTGGAATTCGGCGTCGGCAGAATACCACTGATATTCATTTGTTTTCGCATCTATGTAATAAACGCTGGTATACTCGACCAGCAGAGCTTCAGCGATCTTAAAAAAAACAGGATCGTTATAGATCATAATGGCACCTCCGGAAGAAAAAGGAGATCCTTGTAAACTTTACATACTATTATACACTATTTCATGACAAAAATCAATATAACGACTGCTTTTTAACAATATTTCCTGAAACTCCCCGCCGCAAAGAGCCTGACAAACACAGCGCTCTATGTCTGAAAGCAGGCACTTTCCCCATTGGCAAAAAATGCACTTGCCCGCAATAGCAAGTGCTTTTCATTTTTCAGTCCTGTTCTATCCCGCTGCCGGAAGAAGACTGTTCCGGGTGAGAAGAATTTCCGCTCTGAGCTCCGCTGCTGTCCGAACCCGAGACCGCACCCAATACCACAGGCAGAACATTCGAGATAATGCTTATCATCGCGGCAGTCTGCTTCGCCTTAATGACCGATATAGCGTTGTTGATGAACGCATTGCTCACGACCTCCGTACCCGTCCCTAAGCTCTGAGCCGCAAGCAGCTCCGCGAACATCAGCCGCTGTTTTTTGTCGTCCTGATCGTTGCCGAATATCTTTTTCTCTTTGAGGAACTCATACGCCCCGAGTATCTCCCCGGCAATGACCTCGGGCTCTTCATTGATACCGATGAGCATACCGAGCGACGAAAAAGCATACCCGTCCACAGACACGGTCTTGCTCTGCTCCAATGCGTCTGAGAGCCTGATGACTCTTTCGCACTTTTCCCGGATATCACCGTCGGTCAGCGCAAGTATCTCACTGAGCCGCTGCACGGTATCGGAGCCTGCTTTGACCTTGCAGACCTTTTTGAGGTGCTCCAGGCACTCCTCCATATCGCTGAGGATAGCATCAGCCGGTCTGTCGGACAGCGCAAGCAGTATCACATAGGAGATGTCCTCCGAGTCCGTGATAAGCGGGTGCAGCTTGTCCATTCGTTTCATCAGCTCGTTATGCTTTTCAACGATCAGATCCGCATCGCCCTGCCTGCCGAGGTCACAGATGAGCATAGCCGCGAGCACCATATATGAATTGTCCTTGAAATGTCCCTTGTGCAGCTTTTTGTAGACCGCCTTGACGTCCTCGATATACTGCTCAGCATCGTCTGAAAGTGCCATCCCGCTGACCAGAGCCAGCTTAACAGCGTCCCTGTACTCCGAGAAAAATCCAGTGTGCCTGTTAAGTATCTTCCGGCACTCCTTCAGCTTCCCGACGTCCGCTTCCTTGTCCGCACCGGTCAGGATAAGCCCCGCCGCCGTGCTCATCAGAGACTTTTCGAGCATGAACTTCCCGGCGATCGCGGAACGGTTCCTTTCAAAAAGCTCGCATTTGTTTTTCAGTTCCTCAGTCATATTTTCCTCCCGAACGTGAAATATCGTCATGTTATCAGCAAACTCTGACGGGAAGCGCGGAAGTGTCCCGCTATGCTCCCCGCAGCTCCTGCAATAAGTATACCACACTTAGTCCCACAAATCAATTTGTTGCCAGCAAGTACAAAACAACATATTTTTGTAAAAATCATCGAGATTTCTATTGCTTTTCCACAAATAATATAGTATAATAATAGCAGATGACGTGCTGAACGTGATATCCAGGCCACGCGGCACCGGACACAGATCACAGCAGACACCAGACTGCGGAAGGGAGCTACAATGGATTTTCAGGAACTTGTCGATTGCTACAGTGCCCCGACCTCGATAATGTCAGTCGAGAGAACGGCTGACGGCGGGTACGGTGAGATACGGATAGTTACAGGAAATGCAAGCTATCTCTACCCCTTGGAGCACCCCGCCCTGCCGGTGACTCCGCATACGACAGGTATCCCGGACGTCTTCATGGCCACTCATAGATTTATCCCGGGTTCTCCCTACACGGACTACCTCCCGAAGGATACCGGCTTCGAGGATATCCTCTACCGCTCCGCAGTGAAGAAGATACCCGTGCATACATACGTCCACCTCAACGAGCTGAACATCTGGTTCGACATTTTCAGTATGCCCATGTCCGTTGAGGACGGGGACACCTGCTACTGCATATACACCACACGCCCCTGCGACCCGGAGGAGGTCGGCGTGAGCTCGAGCCAGTCCGGAACAGCCTCCGAGGACGTGCTGAAAGCCTGTATTAAGCTCCACAGCTCCGACGATTTCAAGCATAACATCGCCGACGTCATCAAGGACATCAGACTGATATGCCGGGCGGAGGTCTGCTCCATCATGGTAATGGACGACGCCCCCGGAAAATACTCCGTACTGACAGCGAGCATTGACGAAAAAAGCAAGGTCAAGCGCGTGACCGAATTCTCCAACTTCTCTGACATCGCCGCGTCGTGGGTGGACATGATGAGCGGCAGCGACTGCATGGTGCTCAAGGACGAAAACGACATCGAGCACATTCGCAAGCTCAACCCCGCATGGTACCACACCTTCGGGGCAGCCGGCGTCAGGAGCTTTATCCTGTTCCCGCTGCGCCACAACGATGAGGTCATCGGCTTCGTCTGGGCGACCAACTTCGACACGACCAACACCATGCGGATCAAGGAGACGCTCGAGCTCACCGCCTACTTCATCTCCTCGCAGCTCGCAGGCTACAGAATGATGGAGCGCCTGAAGCAGATGAGCTACACGGACGTGCTCACCTCGCTTCCCAACCGCTTTGCCTGCGACGAGCTGATAGATGAGCTTATCCGACAGGACGAGCGTTTCACGGCTGTCATGATCGACATCAACTCCTTCAAGAGCGTAAACGACACTATGGGCTTCCAGACCGGCAGCAAGGTGCTAATCGAGATAGCACAGCGCTGGAGGGTCTTAGCGGAAGCTGGTATATCCGGTACGAAGGACTACATCGCGCGTATCAGCGGCGACGAGTTCGCCCTCGTGATACGCGATTACCCGACCGAGGACGATGTGCTGAAAACTATCCAGATGTACGAAGCAGCCCTCAGCAGCCGCCTGACCGTAGACGACTGCGACTTATACATCACCGCCAGTTTCGGGTACGCTTCATATCCGACAGATTCAAAGCTCAAAGACCCGCTGCTGACCTATTCCACCGCCGCGATGTACGAGATCAAGCGCTCCGGCGGCAGCCGCCATATACTCAGGTTCACGCCTGATCTGCTGAAGATTGAACGCACGATAGAGGTCGAAAAGATCATACGCGAGGCGCTCGAAAACGAGACCATATACTTCAATCTCCAGCCGCAGTATGATATGCAGCACAAGCTCAGGGGCTTCGAGGCGCTCGCCCGCATGAAGGACGCGGACGGAAACAACGTCAGCCCCGCGGAGTTTATCCCGGTGGCTGAAAAGGTCGGGCTCATTGACAAGGTAGACGGCGCTGTATACAGAAAATCAGCAGTCTTCTTCGGCGAACTGCTCAGGAACTCCGGAGCCGATCTTGTGCTCAGTATCAACGTTTCCGTGCGCCACCTGATGAAAAACGACTTCCTTGACGAGATCCGGGAGGTGCTCAGAGTCAGCGGAGTCCCCGCCGACAGGCTCGAGATAGAGATAACAGAGTCGATCATGATAGACTCCGCCGAAAAGGCGCTGAGGTGTATCGACAGGATAAAGGAAATGGGCATAAAAATAGCCATTGACGATTTCGGAACTGGCTATTCAGCGCTGAGCTACCTCAACAGCTTCCCAGCCGACCTCCTGAAGGTGGACAAATCCTTCATCGACAAGATGAACTCCAGCGAGTCCTCGAAGCAGTACGTCGCCGCGATAATCTCCATGGGACACATCATGGGCTTCGAGGTGGTATCGGAGGGAGTGGAGCTCCAGGAACAGATCGAGACGCTGCGCGAGATTGGCTGCGACTACATTCAGGGCTTCATCTGGGGAAGACCTCTCATTCCGGAGGCAGCTGAGGCGCTCGTGTACGAGATATCCGTTCCCAGCAGCGGCTCATAAAAACACAAAACAAAGCTCCCCGCCCGGGGAGCTTTTTGTTATATGGTCATACCGGTCACGCATTGACAAACCTCTGCAAACGTGGTATAATCATACCGATTCTATATGAATACTTAGAAGCGTGCAACCTGACACAAGCTCAGTCACATCTGACTGCATAGGACGAAGTCACGCGCATTCTTCCAATATTGAACGATATCATTCCGGAGGTTTCAAATGCTTGACCAATTTTCAAGAACGCAGCTTTTGATAGGGAAAGAGGGCATCGACCGTCTCAGAGCATCGCGCGTAGCAGTGTTCGGGATAGGCGGTGTCGGCGGCTACGTCTGCGAGGCACTTGTCCGCAGCGGCGTAGGTGCATTCGATCTCATCGACGACGACAAAGTGTGCCTGACAAATCTGAACCGACAGATAATCGCGACCCGCAGGACCGTCGGGCAGTACAAAGCCGATGTCATGGCTGAGCGTATGCGCGAGATAAATCCTGACGTCGATATCCGCATCCACAAGTGTTTTTTCCTGCCGGAGAATGCCGACGAATTTCACTTCGAGGACCATGATTACATCGTTGACGCGGTCGATACAGTGACAGCAAAGCTGACGCTCGTCATGAAAGCGCAGGAAATGCAGATCCCGATCATCAGCAGCATGGGTGCGGGAAACAAGCTCGATCCGAGCGCATTCCGCGTCGCGGATATTTACGAAACGAAGGTCTGTCCGCTGGCGAAGGTCATGCGTATCGAATGCCGCAAGCGCGGCGTAAAAAAGCTGAAAGTGGTCTATTCCGAGGAAAAGCCGACCCGCCCGCTCGAGGATATGTCTATCTCCTGCCGGACGCACTGTATCTGCCCTCCGGGCGCGAAGCACAAGTGCACGGAGCGCCGCGATATCCCCGGAAGTACGGCGTTTGTGCCGTCGGTTGCGGGACTGATAATAGCAGGAGAGGTCGTGAAGGATCTATGCAGGAAATAACATTCAGACAGGCTGTGCCGGACGATCTGGATGCGGTCACTGAGCTTGAGCGGGCTTGCTTTCCCGAGGCAGAAGCTGCAAGCCGCGACGCATTTTCACTTCGTCTGCACACCTTCCCCGAGTGCTTCTGGCTCGCCGAATCCAACGGACATATAGCTGCCATGATAAATGGCATGACGACCGACCTCCCCAACCTTACCGACGAGATGTACGAGGATACAGAGCTGTATTCTCCGAACGGTGCATGGCTAATGCTGTTCGGCGTGGCGACCTCTCCCGCAAGCCGGAAAAGCGGCTTTGCGTCTCGACTGATGTCACACGTCATCGAGCAGACGAAACAACAGGGACGCCGTGGGATAGTCCTCACCTGCAAGGAAGCGCTGCTGCGGTTTTATCAGAGATCCGGGTTTGTCAGCGAGGGAATTTCCGGCTCTGTCCACGGCGGCGCAGTCTGGTACCAGATGCGGCTGGACTTTGAGTCTGAGCTTTTCCGCTGCGCCCGCACCGGCGAGGAATGCTCGTTCTACATAAACGGCAGACGCTGCCTGCTCTACGGCTGGCGGCAGTGCGACGGTGACTACCTGAATGTTTCCGATGAGGCAGGCACGATATTCTGGCAGACAGCAGGCTCAGGGCAAACCGCGTGCGAGGCATTTATGCGGGCGTACCGTGATAATGCGCTCATCTGATCTGCAATGTACTTCCTTCAGTCATTTTTGCATTTCATTATACCACTCTCCGTCAATAAGTCAACGAAAAAGCTCCCCACGGGGAGCTTTTCACTTGCTTATTCAAGAGTATTTTTCAACTAACGGATCTATCCTCACTCAAATTTTTTGCCGACGCTTCGTGCAGCAGCAACGCTCTCGCCGACCTTTCTGTAGCATTTTGCAGCGGTATCGTAAATGACAAGCCCCACCTTGCTGTAATCGACCTTTCCGTCGGTCAGGACGCTCTCGTCAGCCTTCAGACCAACTACCTCAGCAACGACTCTGGTCTCATTGAATTCCTCCTGAATGTCGATGACCCTGCACTCGATAGTCACAGGGAGCTGGTCGATGACGGGCGCGTTCACCTTGTCGGACTTCGTAACGGTAAACCCGCACTTCTCCAGCTTGTTCTCAATGTTGTTTCCGGACACTACGCCCACATAATCACAGGCAGCGATCTGCTCTGCCGTAGCATACGCGACAGTGAACTCCCTGTTGAGCTTGATGTTATCAGTCGTGCGGTGCGACCCTGCAAGGCTAACTGATATCTGGCTCATGCCGACCTGTCCTCCCCACGCCGCGTTCATTGCATTGGGAGTTCCGTCAGCGTTGTAAGTGCCTATGATAAGCACAGGGAGCGGGGCGAAAATGCCTTTTTCAAACGATAATTTCAAAGTTCAAGACCTCCATGATGTGTTTTTTGAGCTATTCAGTTCCACGCAATCTATCAAACATCGACCCGGACCGCAGCAGCCTTGAGGGCGCGTTTCTGTTCGTACATGGAATTGTCAGCGCGCTTGAAAACATCATTGTAGCTGCTGTCTTCCGAATTGTCATATACAGCAAGACCGCTCGCTACGATCACCTTGCCGTTTTGCTGATTTTGGCGGATAGTATCCCGGAAGGAGCTCATAAGCGCATCACGATCCGCATAATTGTCTCCTTTAAGGATAGTGACAAACTCATCTCCGCCGATACGGAACACCGGACTATGAGTGAACTGACGACATATCACCTTGCAGGCGCTCTTGATGTATTCATCGCCGGCTTCATGACCTAATGTATCATTGATAGTTTTAAGGTCGTTCACATCAAATACGGCCACGCCGTACTCTGTCAATTCACCGGTCTCGAGAGCAGTTTCCAGTTCAGCCAGCGCTTCGAGATACGCCAGCTTGTTTCTCACGCCGGTCAGACCGTCCCTGTACGCTTTCTGCCTTGCCTGATTGATAGCCATATTCTGTTCAGCGTCTTTATCCTGGTAAATGAATGTGTGGATAAGACAGGTACCGAACAGGCAGCCCATCGAATAGAACGGCATCAGCGGGAAAAACATCTGAACGACAATAAAGAAGGTCATGATGATGCCGGAAATACTTATCGTTCTGTAGTGTGACCTGTTCATACCCTCTGAACGTACCGCCATGACGATAGCGAATACAGACGTTACGAGGAAAAGCACGATCTGAAGGAACAACCCGATATATCTCGCAGGAAGCGGGATATATTCCTTGTCTTCACTGAATTTAAAAACGACAGGAATAAACAGATTGACCATCAGAACGACGATCTCAAAGGTAAACACAGTCCAGCCGCTCGACACAAGGAGCTTTCCGGCTTTGTCTATTTTTCCGGAAAAAGCAACTACGGCTCTTGTCCAGAGAAGCACGGATAAAGCCATAGAAGCGAAAAACAGGCAGGTATCCGCATATGTAAGTATCACCCATTTCTGCTCATAGAAGAATCCCCACATAATATCTGAAATGAAGAATACGATCAGAGAGAGCAGATACTGACGGTATTTCAGCCGCACATTATTGCTGCTCGTGTTCTCGACCTTTCTGAGAGCCACGATGTTGATGATACATAGCACTATCAGCGAAATGGCTCCGATGCTGGAATAATACATAAACCGTCTCCTTTACTGTTTCTGTCTTTTTTTTCTGTCACGCTTGTTCTCATACATGAACTGATCCGCCCGCTTCATAACATCAGCCGCGCTGCTGTCTGATGACGGATCAAAAACAGCAAATCCCTTGGAGAGCTGCACCCGTTCCCACGGCTCAGCGGCAGCAGCATTTATCTCCGCTGCGGCAGAGTCAAAACGTTCCCCGATCACATCACGGTCATTATAGTCCTCATGCTCCAGAATGACGGCGAATTCATCTCCGCCCATACGGAACACAGGGCTGTGCTTGAAGACCTCACAAATGGTATGAGCGGCTTTTTTCAGGTAAATGTCGCCCTTATCATGTCCATACCGGTCATTGATGAGCTTCAGGTCATCGCTGTCGAAAACTCCGACAGCAAACTCAATATCCTTTGCACCGCTATCGATCTCCTGCTGGATCTGGTCAAAGAGATTTGACAGCGCGCCCTTGTTTTTCACATTCGTCAGCGCATCGATAAACACCTGCCCGTTCAGGTCATTGATATGCACCTTCACATTATCCGACAGCGTTCTGAACGACCTTGTCAGTCTGCCGATCTCATCTTCTCTGTCATAGGACAGAACGAAGTCATAATTGCCCTTATCCACCTGTTCCGCTGCCTTGGTGAGCTCTTCAAGCGGTCTGGTGATACGTCTTGTGTTGTACATCAGGAAAAGACTTGCTGCGATCAGGACGACAACGGCGCCCATGATTATATTCAGGATCAGTCCCTTCCAGTCACCCTGTGTTTCCGAGACAGGAACTGTGACTGTCAGGCGCATACCATTGCTCAGCAAGCGCCAGACCGCCTCTTTTTCCTCTCCGAGATATGTATACCGGATCACATTGTTCCCGTCCGATTCGTCGAAAGGTATCTCAAATTCCGATTCCGAAGGAAGATCTGCCACGTCAAGGCGCGGGTGATAGAAGAGCTTCCCGTCAGTGCCGCTCAGGAACGCATATCCGTTATCGTAAAGGCGGAGACTGTTAATTTCCTCTGCCATTGTGGAATAGTCCACTTCGATGCCGACAACGCCGATGAACCGTCCCTTCCAATAGACCGGCGCATCGTAGGAGATAACGCGCACATCAAGGTTGTCCGTGATATAGGGCGGGAGCCATATAGGCTTTTCCTCGTGCTTCGGGACTGTGAACCATACCAGCCTTGAGGTATCCTCAACATCATACTGCGTGATATCGGTGACCTCATGCTCCTCAAAGCCTTCGCCGGTCAGATCAGTGTACCAGAAGCCCTTTACCTCAGAGGAGACCGACGGGTCGATACGGTAATAATAGGTCAGAACGCCCTTGGTCTTGGAAGCCATTATCCCGAAGTATTCCCGGGCTCGCTCCATATGCTCTGCAAATTCCTCATCGGTGTCCACGTTTTCGAGGTCTTCCTCCGCATAGGACGTGACCTTCAGCACCGAGTTCTGGACGCTGTCGAAATAGTAATCAAGACTCCGCTCCCCTGACTCGCAGAGCATCTGCAGCAGCTGATCCGATTTGTTGCTCTCGGTCTTGCGGATAAAAACAGCGCTGAGCAGCGTGGTGACTGCAAGAGCTGCAAGTATAACACAGAGCACGGTCATAGTGATCCGTGTCCTTAAAGAGTGTGGAAAAAACTTGGGATCCAGCTTCATAGCAGCCTCCTGTTCTGTCAGAGTATTGGGTGAGTTGACCAGTATTCAGTTCATACAGGATCTTTACAATCATTATACCATTTTCCGAGCGGATAATAAAGTGCCATGGTGGAAAAGTGTATAATTTTGTGTAATCGAACAAATTGACGCTTACGAACTTGTTCAAAATCTCCAAAACCTCACAAGTGATGCCGCTGCGCAGAGGCAAGGATAATGGTAGATCTGAAAGCCTGATACCCACGGAAGTACAAAAAGAAAAGAGAGCAAAAATGCTCTCTTTTCTGTCATATACTATGATGTTTCAGCTGCTCACGAAAAGTGCCTGCCCGGTCTTAGTATTTTCAGACCGTTTCCCACTTTCTTCTGCGGCGCTTGCAGTAAAGAAGCATACCGAGCGGTACGACCGGCGCGAGCATGAGTATCGCAGCAGTCATGAAAGACGACGCAACGCCTGTCGCAACCGTACCATTCAGCGTGTTCACTACGAGCAGATTCGTCGCAGAATCAACTGTGAATGTCTTACTTGTGCGCACTTCCGCATCTCCGCCGCTGAGCTTGAATGTGGTATCGTAGTCCTCATTTGCTTCGGTCACAGTTACCTGTGCGCCTACCGGCAGTGAGATGACCACTCTGTCGCAATGCTTCATCGTGAACGTTGCCGATGTGCCCATAGGAGTCTGCTTCGTTCCGTTCTTTGTCCACTCAAAAGCAGTTCCCTCTCCTGCGTTAGAGATATTGACAGTGAACGTGAACTCCTTGTGCCTGTTGCCAAAGGCGCCCTCCACTCGCTTGTCGATAGCGAGCGTTGTTTTGTCATTATCCTTTACATTCGATACGCTGAGAGTGAAGATATAGCTGTCATCAGTCTCTGTCAGCTCGCCCTGTCCGGAGGATATGAGCGTAGGTATACCGAGAGGCGAGATCCTGAAGATGATGTCCTCATCGAGCTTTTTATAATTCAAGGGAGCCGCGGTCTCGGTGAGGAAGAATACCGCACCGTTTACGCCGGGATTAATCACTCTTCCGCTGTTTCCTCCGCAGACATCTACCACGCCGTCAACAGTTACCATATCCTCGAATCCTGTTATCGGATCCTTGTATTTGACATAACCGTTGATATTTGTGTTTGACTGCTTATAGAGCGCGAAGTGTGCAGAATCAAGCATGAGATCAGGATTTTCGCTGTCCATCTTCATGACCTTGAGATTGAAGGGCTTGTTATAAACGTCGATATACGCAGTGATACCGTTTGAGCCATTCTTTCCCGAAGCCCAGCTGCTGTCGTAGCTTACACCTGTCATCTCGCTGCCCCACGGGGAGGTACCGTCAGCATAGAACAGTTCCGGCTGTCCGGCATCGGTGACTCTGAATTTCAGCGTTTTTTGCAGTCCGACATAACCGTTAGGAGCGGAATTCTGTACAAGGGTGTACATCGCCCCGGGTTCAAAGCTGTACAGCATTTTTATCAGGCCATCAGAGTCAGAAGTGAACTCTCCGACAACAGCTCCTGTGCTGTCCTTGAGGGTGAAAACACCGCCGCTGAGCGGATCTGTGCTGTCCCACTTGAACAGTCTGAGCGCGATACCGTTTTTGCGGGTATTGCTTATCGTATCTGTACGCGAAGTACCCGTATCAGCTGCTGTGGCATAGGAAACACAGTAATCAAAACGATAATACTTTGTCTCTTTTCCTGTTTCAGGATCCGTCTCAACGCGATCAGGATCACGGTTCGGTGTAGCTTCGGCTGTTGGGACAGTGTATAGACTGACTTCAGCCCCGCTGTTGAGCGGTATCACGTTTGTGTATCCGCTTACTGTACCGTCATCACTGACCGTAAGCTCACCGTCTGCTTCGAGCTCGACCTCACGGACCTCATATCCGGTGAAGTCAGTCCTCGGCGAACCGTCAGCATTAGGCTTCAGAGAAGTCCAGAAATAGTACGCTGATATGCTCGGTGACTCTATCTGCTTCACTGAGCCTTCAACGAGCTCTCCGTCTGCATAGACTGCAACATAGATCTTCTCGTGATAGGTCGTAAGCTCAAGGTCGCTCCACTTTTTGTTTACAGTCAGACCGTAGCCCTTTCTGTTCACGACCTCCATGTGCGGATCAACGCTCTGCATGATCCTTCCGACATTGAGCGGCTGTCCGTCATATTCCTGATATGAGGCTATCTCTGAAGTTATATTATTCTCGATAAGCAAACCGTTCTTTCGTTCATATCCCATGATACCATATCCGGATTTTACGTCCTCAGTCACCTTGAAAACTGAGCCGTTGGGAACTCCGGGAACGCATATCGTGTAACCTGCCGGTATCTTTGAGATAGCTCCGAATCCGGAAGTCAGGAATGTGATCTCCGTCATGTCGCTTATACCGTATGATTCTATAGGTGCAGAAATATGATTAAGATTGTATTGTATATAGACCTCGTTGTCCTCGTCAAAATCATTGCAGTATGCTATCAGCGCTTTGACTGCCTCGTGAGAATAATCAAGGTCAGTTGCAACGAATCTGCCCTTATCATGGTCGAAACGGCACATCTTGTTGTCCGGAGAAAGAACATAGTACTTCTGCATATTAGCGAGCGGGATATCCTTTGTAGCCACCGGCACTGAGGACAGATACAATCTGAAATCAAAGGTCGTCGGGTCAGTGAATATCTCTCTGCCGTCCTCGTCAATGAGCTTCTTGCGGATATACAGATCTCTTACGATGTTCTCATTCGTTACATTGTCAAAGGTTATTGTAGGTCTGTTTTCAGCTGTAACAAGATCTGACGAATAGCTTGCCAAATCATGTGTAGTCGAATCAGCAGGGACCTCAACACCATTTATCAGTACCTTTGAGTAGACCTGATCGTCTACCGCACACTCCACGAGTCTGTAGCTGATAGTTTTGTCCGGGAATGCGATCTCGGCATTCTTAGTCGGATTAAGGAAGTATACGTTCTCATATCCTTCGTCATCAGCAAATCCTGGCGGACGGTAGAGCTGAACGAATCTTACGCTCTGATTGGAATTCTGATATGTGACACAGGTATGTTCATCATCGTTCTTGAGGAGCTGCTCTTCACCCGGATTGCCTTCCTCATCAACAGGAAGTGTATAGTAGATCTGGAAAGGATATTCAAGGAATTCCTTGTCAAGATCTTGCTCACCCTCGCCGCTTATCGACTTGGAGACAACAACGTGTCCGGGCGTTACAGAAGCGAGATTGAAGCGCATATGGAGGTTTGATGCACCCGCACCGCGCTCCATGTAGAATATTCTCATCGTATGAGAAGAATAATCAGCGAAGATGTCCTCACAGCCGTAGGGCTTGCTTGGATCTGGCTGGAAGTATTTCAGGAGATAGTCGCTTATCTCTTGTTCAGACGGTTCATTACCATCATGCGCCGCCTTATAGCGGGCAGTGAAGTTGTCGATGAACACCTGTTTGAGAGTGGTCGTCTTGTGGTTAACGCTTACCTCGCCTGTACGGAAGTTTACGTTTCCTTCGAGCGCAGAATGGATACCGCCGAGATCGATGATAAGCTCTCCATCAACATAGAGCCAGAAGTCGTCGTCGCCGGTGAACTCGAATACCATATCGTGTCCCCATGCATCAAGTCCGCTGACTGTCTGCACGAACGACGCTTCGAGCTCCATGCCGTTGTAGTAGTTGGGATTGTTCCCGACATTGTACATCTCCTCGTACTTACGAGGGTCACTATCCGGGAGTGCACCACTGTCTTTCTCGCCTCTATGGATCTCTCCGTCTTCTCCCAAATAATAGGAGTAACCGTCAGGATCAGTGAGTGCCTTGTATGTGTTCTTATGCTTTGAGATTGGCTTTCCAACAATGCTGTCATACGGTAAAAACTGTCCGTGCCTTCTTGTCATACCGTTATTATTATCCGTAGTACCGAGCTCTCTGAAGACAGTGAAGTCCCTCATCGTGATCTCATTCCCCTGGCTGTCCGTTTCGGTATAAAGGGGATTTAGGCTGCCGTCGATATTATAGAACGACGCGAAATTCTGGCAGCTGTCGAATTCAAAGTATCCGCTTGAGTTGTATACGCTCTCGATGAAGAGATGGTTTACAATTGTAGTATTATTAAAGAGACCTGCAAGAGACTGTCCGTTTCTGGTAACGGTCGGGTATCCGTTCTTTCCGATGTCAGTAGAAAGGATACCGGCGTCAGTATACTGTACCGCAGAACCGGCATCAGTACCAAGGAAATTGCTCATAGCAGGACGGTTGGGGAAATCCTGCATCTTAACCGTGATACCATGCTCCATGTTATCAACAGTCTTGACCGTGTGCAGGCTGTCAGAGAGGTTGAGATCCTCTATAGTCGCGAAATAGAAATCGACAGAATTCGCCAGTGCACAGGGAACGAGCCTTGTATTGTCCTCATTGGGAGTAAGTCCGACATAAGCATAGTAGGTGTTGTCCCAAGCGCCGATCTGCGAATAGAACTCACCATTGCGGCGTCCCTGCATATTGATACCGATAGTGCTGTCAGAAATCACCTGACTGCCCTGCATCTGGGGTGCAAGATACTTTTCCGAGTAAGGATTGTAGAGTTCATAGTAGTAGTTCGGCTGTTTAGTTACCTTGTCAAGATACTCAGTGAACTCCCATTCGAGGGAGCAGGTGCCGTCGGCGAGCCAGAGTATCTTACCGCCGCTCGCATAGCATGGGAAAAGTGTGCCGTCACAATCCACGGCGTACATATTGTAAACCTTGTTCACATCGTCCCAGATACGGATATAAACGATGACTCTGTCCCCTGTCTTTACGTCAGATACACTGACTCTGTCCGCAGAGAATTTAATAAAATCATCATCTGAGATAGTCGCAAAATCGACGAAGTACAGCCACGAGTCGTCTCCGGAAGATGTACCAGGCTCAAAATCATAGACCGTACCATTGCTGGTTTGCTCGTTAGTCAGACACACATTCTTCCCGCCGCTCGAAAGTCTTATCTTGCCGTCAGTACCGGTCGTGATCGTAAACTCAGTCGCATCATCTTCACTCGATGTGAGCGTGAGGACATCGCCGGACATCACCAGATACTCCGTTCCGTTGCCGCTGTCGGTCGAGAGCTTGTAATTTCCGCTTTCTGTGGAGTGGAAGGTCCACATCGCGACCTCGCTTCCCTCATCGACATAAAGGATATTCGGAGTAGCAGAGGCAGTGTTTTTGCGTGTAATGAGCTGCACAAGAGAGTGGACTCTGTCATCTTCTCCCGCCATGAGCGCATAGCCGTGCGTTCCGGTCGTATAGTTCATCAGACCGTAGGTCTTGTTGTTGAGGTTGAGAGAGTCTGCTGCATATTCATCCAGTGACATCCAGACAGTACCCTTATCTCCCTCAGTGTTAGTTAACTCATACCCAACCACAGGCATAGGATTATTCGCATCACTACCATTTCTTATCACCAAGAACGTTTTGCCGCCAACAGTTGCAGCAATCCTGAACTTTTCAGCAGACGAGTGCTTTTCTAACTCGAAAAGAGTTTTGTCATCGCTGGAGGCTGCAATTCTTAAACCAGCTCGGCTTGCACTTCCAAAAGAACCAGTATACATTTCAAGGTAATTCTTTGTACCGTCATCATTCTTAAAATAGATGTAGAACTGATTGTTGGCGGTGCCGCCCTCTTCAAAGTAAAGCTTCGCAGCATTACTTTTGTCACCCTGCTTGTTTGACACTATTCCTATTCTGTCTTCGGAGGAATTTTTGTCAGTGAACGACATCGTCTCATTCCTGAGATAAAACGGGCCGCCTCTTGACGGTGTACCGGCAGCGTTTGACTTATCACTTGCAACATAAGAAACATCAAAACCGTCGTCTCCGTAATCGGCAAGGATTTGGAATAGATCAAATCCACTCTCGGGCTTCACGATCTGATAAACGCTGAATCCGGTCGCATAGAAGCTGATCTTGCCGTCCTCAGCGACAAAATCCGTTATCTGCTCGCGCTCGCCGTCGTCTCTGATGTGCCAGAGCTCTATCGGGTCGCTGCCGGAAATGTCCGGGTCGGATATCTCGACATATATCGGCTCACCGTCTGCCGGCTGGAATTCCTCATCGCCGTCGGTGATAGTTATGTCATACGCAGCAATGCCGGAGACCTCGTCTGATAGGTCCACGACTTCAGCCTCGGCGCCCTCGGGCATCATTCCCTCGAGAGTAACGACCTCGTCGGCGCCCTCGCCATTCGGGTAGACTTCGATACTTGTTAGGCTGAGAACGCTGTCCTCAGCTGCAATACTGTCCTCCGCCACCGCTGTGAATACGGGGCAAAGCGTACTGCTGACCGACGAGAACAACATCGCCGCAGCGCAGAATGCACTCAGTATGCGTTCTTTAAATGTCTTACTCATCGTCACCCTCCTCCTCATCGTTTTTACGCTTGAAAAGGAGCGCAGCAACAGCTGTCAGAGCAGCAGCCGCCATCGTGAAGCGCAGAGCACGCGCAGGGAAAGAATCCCCTGTCAGCACTCCGTCTATCAGCACGGTTATGAGGTTGGTCTCTGCGGGCTTGGTAGTCACAGGGGCAGTAGTAACTGCCGGAAGAGTGGTCTGCACTGTAGTCACGATAGTTTCAGGAGCTGTTGTTGTAATTGTGGTGGAAGTCGTGGTTGTCACGACCTCATCCGGCAAAACTTTATTCCTAAAATCGACCTGTTCTACCTTGTCATCACTGCCCTCAAGAGCAGCCGTTATCGCATATCTGAGACCGCCGTCATCATCATTCTCAACAAAAAGCGTGAGAGTATATACTCTGCGGTCGTAATCGACACCGGGATCGTCGCCCTCGACTTCATAGACCCTATATATGAATGTACCGGGTTCGCTGATAACGAGCCCGAAGCTGTCATAGCCCGAATCACTGATGATGAGCTCACCGGGAACCGGCTCCGGAGTAATCGAAGTCACAGCTTCTATAGCGATAGTATAAGCGCCGGTAATATTATCAGCATCAAAGAAGCAGCTGACAGGCACCTCCGCGGTAAATGATTCATATGCACTTGCAGATGTCCCGCCGGCGAATACAAAGACAAAAGAGAGAAGGCACACTGCAGCTGCCGATATCATCATCTTCAGTCTTTTCATATGCCTTCCCTCCTTTCATTTACTCGAGTATGTAGCAGAATACGACTATCCTTGAAAGCAGATCACTGTCAGCACAGGTCGAGAGCCCGAGTATCCTCGCGTCCTTCGCGCCGGTGAACACAGTGGAATTATTCTCGATGTACTGCCGGATAGCGTCCTGCTGCATATCAAATACTATTTTTTCGCGGGCGCCCACTCTCATTGAAGCGAACACCTCGATATCGTATACTTTTTCGGCATTTCTGCCGACCATGAGCGTACCTGTGGTATGCTCGCTGAGATAGGAAGCATTCAGAAAGTCGTCGAGCGCTCCGAACATCTTCCCGTACTCCATATGATGACCATAGACAATTGAAAAATCGTCAGTAAAGTCCGGTGAACTCCTGAAATCGAGGAAGATACTGCCGGATAAGGAGTACTCCCCGAGCGGATCCGTGTTCAGGTACTTGATATTATCTCCGCCCTGCATCACCGGGTAGTCGATGTTAGTGCCGTCGATAGTGAGCCATGCCGTCATGTCACTGACTATAGGCGAATCCTTCTGCTTTGCCGGATCAGACGGATCCGGCTTGTACTGCAGAACGCTCCTTTCGAGCGTATGTCCGAAGATATAGTAGTTATCAAACAATTGCCAGAAGCCGATGAGCATGATAAGTACAGACACCGCTATCAGAAGCCACCCATAAACATCATTCAGTGCTTTCCAGAATCTGAGCACTTATGATTATTCCTCGGAACGCTTCTTCTTGAGGCAGTATGTACCAACGCCGACACCCGCAGCACCAACTGCAAGGATACCGAGAGCCCCGCCTACAGCTGCGATAACACCTGTGGGGATAGTTCCTGCGCGGTCGTTCTTGAAGGTTATTGTCGTGTCGCTCTTGAGGTATGTATCAGATACAGAGTACTCGGAGATAGTCTCGGAACCGGACTCTGTAACGCCGACGCCGCTGATCGCTGTACCCTCGTCAGTCTTGTCCCCTGTCATGCTATCGCTTGTGGAAGAATACTCAACAGACGGGGTGTATCCCTCGGGAAGCTCAGTTATGGTGTAGCCCAGACCGCTCGGGATACCCTTGATCTCTACAGTATGACCGCTGCATAGATAGAAAGAATAGCCGTCTTTAAGCGCACCATATGTAAGCGAATCCACAGCATTGGCTGCCATTTCGGTAGCGCTGTAGGATGTAACACTGTTCTCCTCGGGAGCAGCTTCAAGAGTGCCGACAACTGTGAACTCATCATTATCGCTGATCTGGAGTCCATCGGGGTTAGTTAACTGGATAGTTATCTTGAAGTGCTTGTTCTTGGAGCCCTGGTTACCTGTTACATTCTTTGCAACGACGAGATTGTTTGTACCATACTGGTTCGTGAAGCCTGTAGACTTAACACCGGTCAGATAGGAGAACACAAATCCCTGTACGATCAGAGTGGGAGTTGCTCCACTGTTGGGATTATTGGTAACATATATATCGAGAATTCGCTTGTTATCTGTGTCAGGAGATACACCTGCAACGTTCTCGCTTGCAGTCTCGGTAATGATGTAGCGGTAGATACCAGGTTCTGTGAACGGAATCTGGCTGAGGTCCAGTGCCATTCCCTTGGTCACGAATTTCTCATCACTCGTATCATCGGTTGCAAAAGATATTGACTTTCCCGCAATAGCATTTGCCTGAGAAACAGCAGCATCGCCATCACTTGTCTCAAAGCTAACAGTCGCTGTGGTCGTATCAGAAGCTACAGTAACATCGTCAGTATCCTTGAAGGAGATACCGGCTATACCGGGCACTACTTTGCCTGCCTCCTCTTCGCTGATGTCAGAAGCAGCTGCCGGAGCTACCGTGAAGGTGAAGCTCACATTCGGTACGTTTGCGTCATTCTCCATGACAAGATACTTCTCAAAGGTGAATGTGCTCTGGCTCGTAACTGTTTCCTCCGGCTCAGCTGAAGCACTCATGGGTACATAAGCGAGGCTCAGCGCTGCGAGACCGAGTGCAGCGATCGCTGCTGATATTCTTTTCTTTTTCATATTGAATTCCTCCTGAAATAATTTTCATTTTTATGGTTTATATCCCGCGCATTCTCACAGTAAAGACCACAGCGCCTTCAACATCGTCGAGCGATATCCCGCCGTACGACCTGCTGTCGGAAATATCGCTCCGGTAGTCATTGAGAATGAATACACAGTTTTCCGGTACGTAATATGGATAGCTTATCGCCGAACCCTCCGGCGAAGTAGGGTAGACTACATTCTCGGAGATCCCGTAGTCGTTAACAACGATAAAGTCGTTGAATATCTCGACCTTGTCGCCGCCTCCGGCGATGACTCTTCCGAATCTAACCGCGCCATCCTTTTTGTATACGACCATTGTCCCCTGCTTCAGCTCCGCAAGGCGGTAGGTGAGGCAAAAATCTCCGTCCCTGATCGACGGGTAAGCAATGTTCGTATGGCAGATGAAAACTCCGGCAAAAAACGTGAACACCACCCACAGCACCAGCACGGTCGCTCCGACTTTGATGAAAAAGGCTATCGCATAGCTTTTGGCAGTACGTTTTTTCCCTTTCTTTTTCTTCGGCTCAGCGGAGCGGACGTCATCTTCCGGCAGTTTTGAAGCTGTTTCTTCAGTAGTCATCCGACCCCTCCTTTGAAACAAAAAAGCACCTCTCCGCACAGCCGCGGATACCCGCAAGCTCACCTTGAAGTGTGATCTCAGTGCACCCGGGCACGCTCATAGATGATCCGCCCGCCGAACAGGCATGACTATACTGAATAATACCAAATTTCGCAGAAACACGCCCCTTGCAGATCATTTTTGCCGCCCCCAGTTGTGTAAAATATACAATAAATGCACACATTATATATAAGTGTACACTTGTATTATACTACTCACGGCGACAAAATTCAATGGTAAAAAAGCCGAAATATCCTATTCACCCACTATGTTTATTGTTTAAAATGTTGTCACATCAATTCTGAGCCCGGACTTCTCGATACGTACATTATTTGAGTATGAATTCTTAAAGTAATCTGAAAAAGAACCTGCCTTCATTTTTACGTTAAATTAAAAAATATCGCCGGAACACACAAGTTCCGGCGTTGTCTTTTAGCAGCTTCTCATATCAATAAGGACAGAATAAGGACACTTTTGCTTTTAGTAAAATAAATAAGCGTTTACCGCACAACCGATAAACGCCTATTTATAGCTATATTTGCTTGGTGGAGCATAGGGGATTCGAACCCCTGACCCCCACACTGCCAGTGTGATGCGCTCCCAACTGCGCTAATGCCCCGTAATAGATGTATTATACCACACATTCCTCACATTGTCAAGCATTTTTTCCAGATATCTCCCCCGCAGCAGGTTTTTCCCGAAAGGATTGACACCGCGGGGAGAAAGTTGTATAATATTTGTGTAATTTGCGAGCGTCTGCGGGATTCCGCGGACGGTAAGGAGGACAAGATAATGAAGTGTTTCAAGTGCGGAAACGAGATCGACAACGACGCCAGATTCTGCCTGCATTGCGGCGCTCAGGTCGCCCAGCCGACCCAGCCCGTTCAGCAGCCGTCCCAGCCTGCTCAGGCTCCGGTCTACCCCGATAACAACCAGTACATAGACCCCTACGCGGGTGCGCCGATGAGCCAGTTCAACGCTGAGCCCGCAAAGAAAAAGAGCCCCTGGAAGGCTATCGCGGCGATAACAGCAGCGCTGGTGCTCCTCGGAGGAGCTGGCGTGGGAGTCGGATATATGCTGTTCCACGGCGATTCCGACGACTCACCCTCGACCGTCAGCAAGACCGCAAAGGCTGATTCCGAAGACGAGGAGGAAACGGAAAAGGCCTCAAGGACAAGAAAGCACAAATCCGAGGACGAAGAAGACGAGACCAAGTCCCGCCGCGAAACAACAGAGGCTGAGACCGAGCCCGAGACCGAAGCTGAGACCAACAGCGTTCCAAGTGTCAACATCGACTCCTCCCTCAGGACAGGCGGAGATACATTCACCGTTGCATCGTGGAACGCAGACGATGTCCCGGCACTCATCGCCCAGTGGAAGGGCGTTTCCGAGTCCAAGGTGACAAGCGGCACAGTCTCCGGAATAAACTTCGTGAACTTCGGCGTAGGCGGCGGTCAGGCCTCCGAGAAATACGACGCATGGTTCAACTCCGGCGAAGACCTCGATGTCTACTTCTGCGAGGCTGACTGGGCTTACAAATACATAAACGACGACTCCAAGACCGTTGCCCTCAGCAAGCTGGGTCTGAACGACTCCGACTTTGCCAACTCATGGGCATACGTTGACAGCATCGGAACTGACGTCTTCGGTGAGAGAAAGGGAGCCTCATGGCAATCTTGTCCCGGAGCATTCGCTTACCGTACAGACCTCGCCGAACAGTACCTCGGCGTACACTCCCCGTCCGAGATGCAGTCCCTCATCAGTACATGGGACGGCTTCGTAGCTGCCGGCGTTGACGTTGCGAGCGCTTCCGGCGGAAGTGTCGCACTTGCCGATTCTGTCGGAGGTATGTGGCAGGCATACAGCTGCAGCAACTTCTTCTCCACATCATCAGCCAAGACCTTTGCCGACTACGCAAAGACTCTATGGGACTGCGGCGGCGTACAGCAGTGCGGACAGTGGACCCCGGAGTGGACAGCACACGGCTACGACGGCGAGACTATGGGTTACTTCGTAACAACATGGGCGTTCGGCGGATACTTTGCGGACGCATCGAGCAACAGCTACGGCAACTGGGGACTTTGTGAGGGACCCGAGCCCTTCTTCTGGGGCGGCACATGGATGGTGGTAAATCCCAATACCGACAACGCCGAGGAAGCACGCGACTTCATCTATACCTCCTGCTGCAGCGAAGACTACATGGAGAGCTATGCCCTCTCCAAGCCTGAGTTCGTGAACAACTCGGTCGCTATGTACAACATCAAGGATCAGACCAGCAACTTTGACTCATTCGTCATCAACAACTTCGGCGGTCAGGCTATCTATTCCACGCTCTACACCACCGCGAGCGGTCTGGGCATATACGAGAACACCCCCGATGTAGTCTCCGAAAGGAGCGCTATGCTCGACGCCATAACCGAGTATTACCTCAGATACGGCTACAGCTGGGACGAAGCCCTCGACTACTACTACGACGCGATCTCATGGTGACGCTATGAACAGAACAATTTCAGTAAAGGGCGAGGGACGGCTCTCCGCTGCGCCCGACCTCGTGACCCTTTCCCTGACCGTCAGCGTCCTCGACAAGGACTACGCCGCGGCTTCCGACAAGACAGCTGCGCAGACTGATTCCCTGAAAAGCGCTCTGCTCAAAGCCGGTCTCGGCGCAGGTGCACTCAAAACTGCTGCATACCGCGTGAATACCGAGTATGAGAGCGAGTACGTCGATAACAGGTACATCAATAAGTTCGCAGGATACCGCTGTACGCACAGTCTTACCGCTGAGTTCGCGCTCGACATGAAGCTGCTGAACGCAGTGCTGACGGCAGTTGCAGGCAGCGGCGCAGAGCCCGAGATATCGGTTAGCTTCTCGGTCAGTGAACCAGAATCCCTGCAAAGTGAGCTCCTTGCGCGGGCAGCCGTTGACGCACGCACGAAGGCTAAGGCGCTGTGTGCAGCGTCGGGAGCGGAGCTCGGGGAGATCGTGCGGATAAACTGCGGAGCCGTTCCCCCGGTCATGACCTCGAACACCGAATACGCGATGTCGCGTGACTGCCTGAAAGCAGTCGGCGCTGCCCCGCGCGCCGCGGACATCGACCCTGCCGACATAGACCTCCGCGCGGAGGCTGTGTTCGTCTGGGAGATAAAATAGCTTTAATTGGGACAAATAGTCCCGGAAATTATCTAAAGGAGAATTTGTTTGAAAAATACTTGTAAAATGGAGATAGCAGCGTAAACGGGAAGGTTTGCGAATACTATCACACAAGCCTCCCGTCGTCCGGTCAATGATCTCAGGAGGAAAAACAATGAATAATAACGACCTTATCATACGCAATGAAAACGAAAACGACTACCGCGCAGTGGAGGAGCTCAACCGCGAAGCATTCTGGAACCTCAGCGTCCCGGGGTGCAGCGAGCACCTCTTCGCGCACGTCCTCAGAACGCACGAAGCCTTCGTCCCGGAGCTCGACTACGTCGCCGAGATCGGCGGGAAGATAGTCGGGAGCGTGATGTACTCGCGCTCGAAGCTCATCGACGAAAACGGCACGGAAAAGACCGTCCTCACAATGGGTCCGATATGCGTGCTGCCGGGCTTCCAGCGCCGAGGGATAAGCCGTAAGCTGCTCGAGCTGACATTTGAAAAAGCAATACAGCTCGGCTACGACACCGTAGTGAATTTCGGCAACCCCGACAACTACGTTGCCCGCGGCTACAAGAGCTGCAAGAAGTACAGCGTCTCGCTCGAGGGCGGGTTATTCCCGTGCGCACTGCTCGTAAAGGAACTCAAAGAGGGCGCACTCGCAGGACATACATGGACGTACTTCCAGAACGACGCTGACAGTATCTGCGCGGACGAGGAAGCAGTCGAGCGATTCGACGCACAGTTCCCGCCGAAGGTCAAGGCATGGCAGCCGAGCCAGGAGGAATTCTACATCCACAGCCACTCCACGATAACGTGGTAAGCAAAACAAAATAAAGAAAAGGCAGGGACTTCCCTGCCTTTTTCGTTATATCAGCTTTCTCTCATCGCAGAACTCGCATTCGAGGAGGGTCTGATCGCCGCTCGAGCGGAAGCTCTTGGGGAGGTACTCCTCGTGGTTGGTAATGCAGCGCGGGTTCCCGCAGCACACTCCCCCGTAGACCTTCCCCTTGAGGAGCTCGGTCTGCTTATTCTCGGAGAGCATGGTCATTATCAGCGCCATACGCACGAACACGCCGTATTTCGCCTGCGTGAAGTACATCGCCCGCTCATCGTCGTCCACGTCAACAGTTATCTCGTCCACTCTCGGGAGCGGGTGCATGACGATCATGTCCTTCTTCGCGCTGAGCATCTTCGCCCTGTCGAGGACGTAAGTATTCTTCTGCGCGAGGTAGTCCTCCTCACTCGCGAAGCGCTCCTGCTGGATACGGGTCATGTAGAGGACATCGAGCCTGCCTATCGCCTCCTCGAGGGTATCGACCTCCTCGAAGGAGCTGCCGTTCGCCTTGATGATGTCCTTTATGTACGCGGGCATTCTCAGCTCGGGAGTGGAGATGAAGACGAACTTATTGCCGTCGAGCATACTCAGCGCCTTGCAGAGCGAATGAACCGTCCTGCCGTTTATGAGATCGCCGCACATACCGATAGTCAGACCGGAGAGCTTCTTCTTTTCAATTTTCAGCGTGAGCAGATCGGTGAGGGTCTGCGTGGGGTGGAGGTGTCCGCCGTCTCCGGCATTTATGACCGGGCAGTCAGCCGTCAGCGCGGCAGCCTTTGCAGCGCCCGCGACGGGGTGGCGTATCACAAGGATATCCGAATAGCTGCTGACTATCTTGGTGGTGTCCTTGATCGTCTCGCCCTTCGCGACGGAAGAATTCGCGGGGTTGTCAAAGCCGATTATCTGTCCGCCAAGGCGTATCATCGCGGTCTGGAAGGACATCTGCGTGCGGGTGGACGGCTCATAGAAGAGCGTTGCCATTATCTTGCCGTCGCACTCGTGAGCGAACGCCGCGGGGTCGTTCTTGATCTTCTCGCCGAGCTCCACGACTTTCTTCCACCACGCAACTGGATAGTCGTTCAGGTCAATAAGGTGCGGAAAGGATGAATTCATATTTATACCTCCGTTAGAGTATTTTACTGTCGTTTGCTATCAGCTCGAACTTTGTCCCAAGGAACTGCGAAGCCCTGCGGCACATGAGCATACGGTCCATGAAGATCTCGAAGTACTCGAGCACCGAAGATATCTCCGTGTCGATCTTGAGTTCAAGGATTATCGAGGACTTATCCCCGCTCACAGTCACCGCCGAATGCTCAACGGCGTAGTTCACGCGGTCGTGGATATCGAACGTGAGGAAGTCCGTATTGCGGACCCTGCTGCGGCGGACGTCTGTCTTGTCGCCGATTATCATAGCCGCCGAGATAGCGTCGAGCGGCTGACCGGTACCCTCGTCGTGGTTGCCGATAGCGGAGATTATGGAGCATATCTCATTTGCGGGCATACTGAGGTTGTCGAGCAGACGGAACGCCATAACGGCGCCACTCTGCGCGTGGTCTATGCGGTTGATGACGTTCCCGATGTCGTGCATTATCGAGGCTATCCGCGCGAGCTCCACAGTTCGCTCGTCGTAGCCGAGCTCAGTGAGTATCATGCTGGACGTCGCCGCGACCCTCTCAACGTGCGCGAAGGAGTGCTCGGTGTAGCCGAGAGCCTCAAGGGCGCTGTCTGCACGTCTGATATACTCCATTATGTCGGGATTCTGCTTAATGTACTTATACGTTACTATACTTGCCATATCAATACTTTCCGTTATTCTCGAAGTAGACCTTATACCAGATGAGGAAGGTGAAGACAGTCCAGATACGGCGGCTGTTGTCAGCCTTGCCGTCGCGGTGGTCGTCGAGGAGCCTGATGAGCGGGGCTGTGTTGAAGAGCTGCTTGGAGCTCTCGCTCTCGAACGCCTCCCGCACTATGCTGTAGTATTTCTCCTCCTTGAGCCATACCCTGATAGGCACAGGGAAGCCGAGCTTCTTCTTGGCTGCGGTCTTGGCGGTCTGCTTGGGGGTGTCCTTGCGGGCAGCGAGGCGCATCGCGTACTTGGTGATGTACTTGGTCTCGTCGGTGCCCTTGTCGTGTGTTACGCGGTACTTCGTAGGTATCTTCTCGGCGAGCGCCATGACCTCCTTGTCGAGGAAGGGCACGCGCAGCTCGAGGGAATTCGCCATGCTCATCTTGTCAGCTTTGAGGAGAATATCCCCCGCCATCCAGAGATGAAGATCGAGGTACTGCATTTTCGTGACGTCGTCCTGACCCTTCACCTTGTCGAAGAAGGGCTTTGTGATGACAGTCGGGTCGGGAGCGTCGGTCTTTATTTTAAGGAGCGACTTGCGCTGCTCGGGAGTGAACATATACGCATTGCCGATGAAGCGCTCCTCGACGTCGCGGCCCTTGCGCACTAAGAAGTTGACGCCGCGCTTTGCGGGGAGCTTCGCCGCAACAGCTCCGATACCGCGCTTTATCGCACGCGGGAGCTTGTCGTAGAGGGTGCCGTCGGGGTCGCTGTAGACGTTGTACCCGCCGAAGATCTCATCAGCACCCTCGCCGGAGAGCACTACCTTCAGCTTCTCGGACGCGATATTGCACACGAAGTACAGCGCGACAGCCGAGGGGTCCGCGAGGGGTTCGTCCATATGGTACTGTATCATGGAAAGGCTGCTCCAGTATTCCTCCGGCGTGATGACCTTGCTTGTGTTTTCCTTGCCGATAGCCTTGGAGAAGTTCTTCGCCCAGCCTATCTCGTTGTAACGCTCATCGGAGCCGAACCCGACGGTAAACGTCTTGTCAACGTCCGCGATAGCCGCAACGTAGCTTGAATCCACGCCGCTCGACAGGAAGGAGCCCACCTCCACGTCCGCGATCTTGTGCGCCTCAACTGAGTTGTGGAAGGTATCGGAGATACGGCTTACCCACTCGTCGAGGGAGGGCTTGCCATCCGCGTCGAAGTGAACGTCCCAGTAGCGCTTCATCTCGAGCTTGCCGTCCTTCACGCGGAAGTAGTGCGCAGGCGGAAGCTTATAGACGTTCTTGAAAAAAGTCTCGTTCGTGGGCGAGTACTGGAATGTGAGGTAGTTCTCGAGAGCAGCAGTGTTGAGCTCCTTTCTGAAGTCCGGGTGCTCGAGGAAAGCCTTTATCTCGGAGCCGAACATGAAGGTCTCGCCCATCTGCGCGTAGTACATGGGTTTGATGCCGAAGAAGTCACGCGCACCGAACAGCTCACGCTTGTTCTTGTCCCAGATGACGAACGCGAACATTCCGCGGAGCATATTGAGCAGCTTCTCGCCGTACTCCGCGTATCCGTGGATAAGGACCTCAGTGTCGGTCTTCGTGCGGAACTTATACCCCGCCGCGATGAGCCGCTCACGGATATCCTGATAGTTGTAGATCTCGCCGTTGAAGACGATGACGAGCGAGCCGTCCTCGCTGAAAATAGGCTGGTCGCCCTGCGACGAGACGTCGATTATGCTGAGCCTGCGGTGTCCGAGCGCGATGTCGTCGTCAACGTACTTTCCCGAAGCGTCGGGACCTCTGTGGCGGATACGGTCCATCATCTTCCCGATGACGGCATCGGCGCCGCTGATATGGTTGGTAAAACCGACTATTCCACACATAAGAATGCTGCCTCCTATTATTTCTTCTGATTTATTATACTACATTTGCTGCTCATTTGCAACAGAAAGTTATCAGAAAATTCATATTTGCAGATTTTTTTTCAGACATTTTTAAGGAAAGGCTGTTATCATATAGTCATGGAAGGCGGAAAAGCCTCCTGTTCATAGAGATTTACCCTCCCCTCTCTCATAAAGCCCGTCCGAAGTGCATCGGACGGGTACTTTACTGCGTCAACACTCAACAACAGGTTGATTTTTCTAAAGAAACAATTGCTTGAACTCAACTGTAAGATGTGTTATAATGTATTTGCAAACAAGAGGGACAATTGTCCGGAGTTGCCCCTCCAAAATTCAACCCGACATTTTCATCAGGGAGGACGCTCTCAAAATGAAGTTGAAATTCAGTGAAAACCTCTCCCGATTCCGCAGGGAGAAGGGTCTGACCCAGAGCCAGCTCGCCTCACAGTTGTCCGTAACACCGCAGGCAGTCTCCAAATGGGAGAAGGGCAGCTACCCCGACAGTGAGCTGCTGCCCGAGATATCGCGGATCCTCGGTGTTTCACTCGACGTTCTGTTCGGGCTGCGCGACGAGGACCCCACGGCTGACCTCACCCACGCGCTGCTCGACGGTCTCCGCCAGCTCCCCGACGACGAAAAGGGAAAGCTCGCAATGGAGCTCTTCTACGCAGCGATATGCGCGTACAACCCCAATACCTCGCCGGAAACGGCAGTCCTGCCGGAGTCCTTCAAGCGCGAGACCTTCGCCCACCTGCGCACCGACCATGAGCTCGCGATCGCGCGGCTCAACCCCGATATGCAGTACTGCTGCTTCTTCCGCATACCGGAGGACGGCATAAACAGCTACGTCCGCATACAGGAGCGCTCCCTTGAGCTGTTCAGGCTGCTCTCCGAGGAGGACGCAGTGCGTATCATCGGCTACGCAGAGACGCTCGGGCGGAACTACATACTCACCAAGGACTGCATAGCCCGTGAGCTCGATATCCCCTACGACAGGGTCTCGGACATCGTAGACCGCTTCGACAGGCTCGGTATCATGTGGAAGCTGACCGCCAATACCGGCGGCGAACCCTTCCCGATATTCGGTTATGTCCACAATATCCCCCTCGTCGGTATCCTCACCCTTGGTGAATCGCTCGTGAACTACATCGCGTGCCGTGAGCCGGACATCGACGTATGGGAACGTCCGCCATTCAGAAACAATAATGTATCACAGGAAACACAGGAGGAATAACAATGCACAGCAGAAAGATCGCCGGCTTCCTCGCCGGAATCATGGCCCTCGCAACAGCAGCTTCTTTCCCGGGAGCAGCAGTCTCCGCGGAGACCGCACCCGAGAGCTATAACATGAGCGTATCCATAGACCTCTCCGCTGAGACGAAGTCTATCAGCCCCTATATCTACGGTATCAACGACGCCGGCTACCTCGACAAGGTGACAGCAACAGCAGTACGTCAGGGCGGCAACCGCTACAGCGGCTACAACTGGGAGAACAACTACTCCAACGCCGGCGCAGACTGGAAGAACAGCTCCGATACTTACCTCACGAACGGCTACTCCTCCGCTGAGGCAAAGACTCCCGGCGCGTGCGCGCTGCACCTCTCCGCAGACGCTGAGAAGAACGGCGTAGGCTACAAAATGGCAACCATCCAGATGGCGGGATATGTTTCCGCCGACGCTGACGGCGAGATCACACAGGCTGAGGCAGCTCCGTCCGCCCGCTGGAAGCAGGTCAAGGCTGCCAAGGGCTCCGAGTTCTCCCTCGAGCCCGACACCACCGACGATTACGTCTACATGGACGAGTACGTCAACTACCTCGTGAACAAGCTCGGCGACTCCACCACAAAGACCGGTATCAACGGCTACAACCTCGACAACGAGCCCGCTCTCTGGAGCTCCACCCATAAGCTCATGCACCCCAACCACACCACCTACGCAGAAATGGTCGAGAAGTCCACTGAGTACGCCTCCGCTATCAAGGCAGTTGACCCCAACGCTGAGGTCTTCGGACTGGCACTATTCGGCGTTTACGCATATTACAACCTCGCAGACGCTCCCGACAGGGACAGCAGCTACGACTGGTTCCTCTCCTACTACCTCGACAAGATGAAGGACGCCGAGCAGACCGCAGGCAAGCGCCTCATCGACGCTATCGACGTTCACTACTACTCCGAAGCAAAAGGTGACAACCGCGTAACGGAGAACTCCGCGACCACTGACAACGATATCGCCGCAAGAGTACAGGCTCCCCGCTCGCTCTATGAGCAGGGCTACAAGGAGAAGAGCTGGCTGACCGACTCCCTCCCGCAGCTCATGCCGATACTCCCCGCAGTACAAGCTTCCATCGACCAGTACTACCCCGGCACCAAGCTCGCGCTGACCGAGTATAACTTCGGCGGCGGAAACCACGTTTCCGGCGCTATCGCAGAGGCTGACGCACTGGGCGCATTTGCTTCGCAGGGCGTATACCTCGCGACGCTCTGGCCGCTCAGCAGCAGCATAGACTATCAGCTTTCCGCTATCGACCTCTACACCAACTACGACGGCGAGGGCTCGTCCTTCGGCGACACGCTCGTAAAGTCTTCCACCGACGACATCGAGCTCGCACAGGCATACGCTTCGATCAACGCCGGCAACGACGCCGAGGTCAAAGTAGTCCTCTCCAACAAGGACATGAACAAGGCAGAAAAGGCAACTATCAGCGTAACAGGCGGCTCCTCCGAGTACAAGAGCGCAGTTGTTTACGCTATCACAGAGGATCACAGTGATATCCGCATCATCGACGTCCAGAACGGGCTCTCCGGCAACACAGTGACAGTCGAGCTCCCGCCTCTGTCCGTTGCACAGATCGTCCTCTCCGACAAGGCTTCCGACAAGGAGATAACAGTTATCCCCGAGGTCAAGGAAAAGTCCGTGACATACCAGTTTTCCGAGCTTGAAGAGAGCCAGAACGGCTTCCCGAAGATCCCCGTTGAGGATATGACCAAGCTGAAGAGAGTGGTCATCACCTGCACTCACTCCACTAATGCCGGCTCCGCCTACTACAGCGGCGGCGGCGGACTCTGCTTCAACAAGGTCCTCGACGAGGCAGGCGTTTCCCACTGGGCAAGCAAGAGCTTCTCGTATGACAACGCCACGACCGAAATGACCGTCGAGATGGACGGCAAGTTCACCATAGTCAATGCCGACGAAGAACAGGAGTCCATAAACGGCGTCTCCGAGGATACCTTCATCGAGTTCCAGGACTGGTGGAAGTACTCCGAAAAGGACGGCAAGGGCGCTGACGTCAGCGTGACATACGAGACGGTCACCCTCTACTACGATGCCGAGGACGACGTTGAGACCACCACAGGCGACACCACCGAGCCCTCCACCGGCGAGAGCACCTACCTCGCAGGCGACGCTAACTGCGACGATAAGGTTGACATGGCTGACGCAGTAGCGATCATGCGCTCGCAGGCAGACCCCGACGACTATGCCCTCACAGCAGACGGCAAGAAGAACGCTGATGTCGTAGGCAACGACGGCGTCACAAACGAAGATGCACTCGCGATACAGAAATACGAGGCTGGCATAATCACAGTCCTCCCTGTCCCCGCAGAATAAGACCCTCTCCTCACCGCCGTTCCGGTCCCTCCGGACGGCGGTATTGTATTTTTGGGGCAGAAGTGAAATCTTCCCGCGCATTTTTCGACTATATAGACAGAGAACCTCAGAAAGGAGGCTCGCACCATGGACGACGCCGAAATAATGGAACTGCTACGGAGAAGAGACGAGCACGCCCTCGCGGAACTGAAAAAGCGCTTCGAGCGGCTGTGCCTGCACATCGCACTGAATATCCTCTCCCAGCGTGAGGACGCCGAGGAATGCGTGAATTCCGCCTATTACGACCTGTGGAGCAATATCCCGCCCGACGAGCCAGACGACCTCAAGGCATACCTCTGCCGTATCGTCAGGAACAAGGCACTCGACAGGCTGAAATACAACAAAGCCGAAAAGCGCTCCCCGGAGCTCGCAGTCTCGATCGACGAGCTCGCGGAATGCATACCCGACAACAGCTGGGACGACGCACCCGCAAAGGAGCTCGCGTCAGCGATAAGCCGTTTCCTGCGCACACAGGACGAAGCGCACCGCAAGGTGTTCGTCCGGCGATACTGGTACGGCGACCCGCTCGCAGCGATAGCAGAGCTCTACGGCATGAATGAACGCACAGTCGCGACATATCTTTTCCGCACACGAAAAAAACTGAAAGCATTTCTGAAGAAGGAGGGACACTACTATGAATAAACAGAAATTGTTTGAAGCGATAGGACTCATAGACGACGACTTAGTGAACGAGGCTTCCGCACAGCACGACGCTCCCGCAGACGAAAGGGGCGCCGTGACTGTCTCCGGAGTTGACGTTATAGACCGCCCGTGGTGGCGCACAGCGCTGTCGATAGCAGCCGTTGCAGCGGTCGCGGTAGGAGTCGGCTTCGGCGGAGCAGCGGTACTGAAGGCAAGACCTCCGCTCGCTCCCGAGAGTCCGGAGACAGCACCCGAGCCACATGAGAGCTGCGCGGTCAGCGCGTATGACTCGTCAGCAGAAACGGAGAAGGGCAGCTCCTCCGACGGAAAACCTGACAGCGTACATCCCGCCTCGGGAGCCCAGTTCCCGGAGGAGCCGGCGGCGGTCAGCAAGGGTGAGACCTCCCCCGCACAGAGCGAAACGGAGGAAACACCCACCGAAGCTGCCTCCGGGAACCACTCCCCCGGTGTCGCATTTACTACCACCCCGAGCGGTGAACCCGTCACAAACCCGCCGGAAATGGTCGAATGGACAGCCGCTGACCCCAACGGCGACCCTATCTCCCCTGCCCCAGGCGCTTCCACCACCGTGAACAGTGATATGACCGCCGAAGAGCTTTACACTGCGCTTGCTGGTCTTGATTACTCCCTGCCCACCTGCGACTGCTTGCCAGAATACACGATAGGTGCGCCCGACGGTACGGTATACTGCGTCAGTCTGTCGGAAAAATGGGCACGCCGCGCCGGCATAGACACACAGGCAGTCCTCCCGGACTACGTCGCAGAGGGCATAAACTACCTGATGAACGTCCAGATCTACGGCGGCAGTGCAGTGGTCTACCCGTCCGAGTGGAACAGAACAGCAGAATAAGAGAAAGCTCAGATAAATAACTCCCGAAAGGCTTGACAAACGGCTTTATATCCGTTATAATAGCTGAGTAAGGAGATGAACAGAATGCAGAACGTAAATACAGAAAAGGCACTGCGCAACCAGCTCGCTTCCGTGAGAATGGAGGGCTTCCGCTTCTCCGAGCACGAGATAAGCAACGTGAGGAAATGTCTCAGCGGCGAGCTCACATTCAGACAGTTCACCGACAAGATAGTCAAAGAGGTACGGAGCAAGTAAATGGCGGTCTATCGCATCGAGGGCTGCCAGTGGAACTGCTACCCCGGCACTACCGTCCTCATAAACAAGCTCGGCATAACCGACCAGCGCGAGCTCGACAGCATCGAGAAGCAGATAACCCTCCTGCGCGGCACACAGGCTGAACAGGAAACGGAGTTCCGCGATGTTGACTTTGAATTCTACAAGGCGCTGCACGGAACGCTCTTCGGCGACCTCTACGACTGGGCAGGCAAGCTGCGGACGATAAACATCTCGAAGAAGGGCACGGTATTCTGCAAACACACCGAGCTGGAACGTCTCGGGACGCTGAAATTCGCGAGGCTACGTGAGCTGGACTTTCTCTGCGGTATGCCGGACAGTGAGTTTCTTGACGAGCTGACCGAGTTCTACCACGAGATGAATATGCTGCACCCTTTCCGCGAGGGCAACGGCCGGACGCTCAGGCTGTTCGTGACACTGCTCGTGCGCAATACCGGTCGTGACATCGACTTCGCGCGGTGCGATACGGATCTGCTGACGATAGCCGCAGTAAGGGCGGCACAGGGCGACACCTCCCTGCTGAGGGACACGCTCTCCGAAGTAATAGTATAAAAGGCTGTACACAGCGTCACGCGCTGCATACAGCCTTTGTTTTTTGCGGTTGCAATCTGAGCCGCCATGTGGTATAATGAAAAAGCTATAACGATACCGAACGGAGCGTGTATATGAAAAAGACATTTTTGACCGCCGCGGCAGTCCTCGCGCTGAGCCTTACCGCCTGTGCGGACAGGAACGACAGTTCCCCGGCAGCTACGGCTGATACTTCAACAGCTTCCTCCACTGCCGAGGGTACAGGCAATAAAGATAATGAAAAGGACAACGGGAGCAGTCAGGCAGTCCCTTCCTACGACCTCCGCGAGCCGACCGATATGCCAGTCATATCGATAGTCACCGAAAACCAGAGCGCAGACGTGCTGGACTTCGTGACCGAGCCCGTCGCGGGGCACGTCTCTGAGGCTATAGCCTCGTGGACTCCCGGTTACAGGATACCTCCCGAGCCCTACTACGAAAAATGCAGCGTGACAGTCACCGATACTGACGGCACCCTCCTCGTGGACGCTGCTGACGCTGAAGTAAAAGTGCGCGGCAACTGGACCACGACCTACGACAAAAAGCCGCTCAGGATAAAGTTCGACAAGAAGCAGTCCATGCTCGGGCTCAATGACGGCGGGGAGTACCGCAACTGGGTGCTGCTCGCGTGCTACAAAGACGGCTCCCTCCTCCGCGACAAGACCGCACTACAGGTCGCGCGGGAGATACTTGGAGAGCACGGTCTCTACGCCTCCGACGCCGAGTTCGCAGAGGTCGAGATAAACGGCGAGTACTGGGGCGTGTACCTCCTCGCGGAGCAGCAACAGATAAATGAGGGCAGAGTGGACATCACCGACGCCGGAAAGGACTACGAGGGCACTGACATCGGCTACTTACTTGAATTCGACCACAACTACGTCAACGAGTCAGCCCTCCAGGGCTTTCACGTTGATTACGCCGACAACGCCCCGCTTGTCCCCTTCGACGGCAATGACGGCAGCGGCAGGACGATGACCTGCCTCAGTACGGGTTACAGTGACTACAAGACCGACCTCGGCTTCACGGTAAAGAACGACCTGAATTCGCAGGAGCAGCACGACTACATCGCGGGCTTCGTGAACAACGCCTACAAGATAATGTACTGCGCCGCCTACGAGGACAAGGCATACACCATGAACGCCGACTGCTCGGACATCACCGAGACTGACGGCATCACTTCCCGTCAGGCAGTCGAGAACGTCGTGGACGTCTATTCCCTAGCGGATATGTACATAATCAGCGAGCTGACCTGCGATGCAGACATCTACCTAACAAGCTTCTTCATGACCGCTGACTTCGGCGCAGAGGGAAATGGCAAGCTCACATTTCAGGCTCCGTGGGATTTCGATTCCAGTATGGGAAACAAGGACAGATGTGCAGACGGCACCGGCTTCTACGCCGCGAACATAATCCCCGACGTCAACGGCGGACCCGACGTCGGCGGGTACGAGACCATCAACCCATGGCTTGCAGTGCTTATGTACGAGGACTGGTTCCAGGACATTATCCGCGAGGAGTGGACAAGCGCCTATGATTCGGGCGTATTCGAGCGTGCGGCAGAGATGATAGTCTCCGACACCGAAGCACACTCAAAGTCCTTCGCGAACAACTACAAGAAGTGGAACAACCTCATCAACAACAACGCCTACGCGGGCGAGCTCTCGGACGGCGCAGCCGCCTGCAAGACGCAGGCTGAGGCAGCGGAGTACCTCTCGGAGTGGTTCACCGCACGCGTGGACTTCATGAACGACTACTGGCACGAATAAACAGAAACGGCAGACCCCGAAAGGTCTGCCGCTTTTTTATGTTACAATTTCAACAATGCTGAAAGAGGTTATCTCCCCGAGAACGAATCTCTGTATGAGCACGACATCATTCGCCTTGACCTCGCCGTCGTTGTTGACGTCCGCCGCGAGCTTAGCCGCGGAGTCGGTCAGGCTGCCCGCGAGCACCTGACGTGCAAGGGCGATGTCAAGAGCATTGATGACGCCGTTATCGTCGATATCTCCCAGCGTGAAGACTATCCCCCCGCCTGGGCCCTCGATGACAGTGCCGTCCTCAGCGCCTATCGCTTCGTCGATGTAGAAGTCGCACTCGCCCTCCGCCGTCTCGACGTAAAGATAGAAGTCGCTCGCACCCTCGGGCAGTGTGTAGGATGTATTCGCGAGCTGGAGCCACTCGCCGCTGACCGCCGTGCCTGTCGCAACCTTATCGTAGCACACCTCTCCCTCCGAGTCCTTGTACTGGAGGGTCAGGTAGAACTTCTGCGAAGTCTCTCCGCTGTCGTACATGACGTCAGCACTGAAGCTGTAGCTCTGCCCCGCCTTGAATTTCGACCCGAGCGTGCGCACAGCGCCGTTCCACGAAGCTTCTCTGCCGGTGACCCTGAGGGACTTGCTGCCCGCATAGCTTGCGTCCGTTGACGCCGCTACCTTAGCCGAGCCGCGCCCGCTCCAGCTGTTGGTGCCGGTCTCGTATGTGCTGTGGAAGAGGTATCCGTCGTCGGAGGAGGAACCTGAGCTCCCCGGACCGGAGAACTTCCACCAGTCAACGTTGAACAGGTAGCTGCTGCCGCCCGTGAATTTCAGGTAAAGATCGTGCTCACCGCTGACTTCGACGGGGCAGCTGACTTCGGTCCAGTTCTGCCAGCCGTCGGTGACGGGCACATCGAGTGTGCCGATGATGTCGCCGCTGAGACTGTCAATATGCAGCTCGATCTTTCCGCCGCTGCCGGCAGAGGCAACGCTCGCGGTGAAGGTATCAGCGCCAAGATTGAAGTCAACCCCGCTGACCTTGATGTAGTCGCCGTTCTCGATGTTGGCGATATTCACGCCGCCCTCGGAGCATTTCTCGGTCTTGATGCCCTCGCTCCAGCAAATGGTCTCCGCCTCAACGCGGACGAACGGATCGAGCAGCTCTATCTGCTCAGGGCCGCTCTTTGTGGAGGGCAGCGACGGTATGGAGCCGTCGGAGTTGAACGTGAACTCCTCGCAGGCAGCGCTCCTGTTGAAAACGCCGCCCCCGGGGATACCGCTCATGTGGTAGAAATAGTAGGAATGATCCTTGTAATCAATGATACCGCCGTGTATCGTGTAGCAGTTCGAGCCGGTCTGTATCTGACCACGGTACGTCCACGGACCCGTCACGCTCGGCGCTGTGGCATAAGCCATGCTCTCGCCGGTATCCCTCCCGACGAACGCCGCATACACGAGGTAGTATAGGTCATCGTGCTTGCATATCCACGGACCCTCGCCGTAAGCGCAGGTCTTTTTGTCATCAGCATTCTGAGGAGTATGCGGGCCGAAAGCCTGCTCGGTCATATCGAAGCTCTGTATCGGACCGTCGAGTGTGACCATATCCTCCTTGAGCTTGACGTAGTAGCAGGTCGGATTACCGAACATGAGCCACGCCTGACCGTCATCGTCGATCATGACAGTCGGGTCGATGTAGTTCCAGTTAGGACCGCAGAGCGGCTTCCCGAGGACGTCCTCGTAGGGCCCTGCAGGATCGTCCGCGACAGCAACGCCGATAGCTCTTCCGCCGCCGGATTTATTAGTCGTGGTGAAGTAGAAATAGTACTTGCCGTTGCGCTCGATACACTGCGAAGCCCATGCGTCATTCTCACCGCACCAGCTGAAGCTCGTGTCCTCGAGAATACGTCCGTGATCGGTCCAGTTCTTCATATCCTTTGTGGAGAAGCACTGCCACCCCGTCATCTTGTAGAAGTCATTATCGCCGTCGCGGTCGCAGCCTGTGAAGACGTACAGCTCGTCGCCGAACACCACCGGAGCGGGGTCTGGCGTGAACGAGGTCTGCACGATCGGGTTTTCCGCGTGTATCATGCACGGCGCCCCCGAAGCAAAGGCAGCAACGGACAGCACAGCCGCCGAAGCCGCAGCTATTATCTTTTTCATTTATTTGATACCCCCAATTCGTTTTAGTCATTTAGACATAAAAACTGTTAACACAATATTAACAAATATGTTGAAAAATATCAACCTGTTATTTGCAGAAAAAGTGCAGAAAATGAATCTGTTAGAGATGAAGATTTTTCTTTACTTTTTCGCGGCAGTGTGGTATAATATTCCTGTGTCCGGACACTGACCGGACAGATTCAGCTGCTGTATTCAAAGGCGAGTGCAGCATTCCAAGGAGGTATTTCCAAAATGGGAAAAGTTAGGATAGGTATCGCAGGCTACGGTAACCTCGGCAGAGGCGTCGAGCTTGCTATAAGACAGAACGACGACATGGAGCTCGCAGGCATCTTCACCCGCCGCGACCCCTCGGCTGTGACTCCGCTCACTCCGGGCGCTCCCGTCTATAAGATCGACGACATCAGGTCCATGACCGACAAGATCGACGTCCTCATCATCTGCGGAGGCAGCGCGACTGACCTCCCCAAGCAGACTCCCGAGCTCGCTCAGTACTTCAACGTCATCGACAGCTTCGACACTCACGCCCGCATCCCCGAGCACTTCGCGAACGTTGACAAGGCTGCAAAGGAGAGCGGCCACCTCGCATTCATCTCCCTCGGCTGGGATCCGGGTCTCTTCTCGCTCAACAGGCTCTACGCAGAGTCCATACTCCCTAACGGCAAGAGCTATACATTCTGGGGCAAGGGCGTTAGTCAGGGTCACTCCGACGCTATCAGACGTGTCCCCGGCGTAAAGCGCGGCATACAGTACACTGTCCCGGTAGAGTCCGCAATGGACGCTGTACGCTCCGGCTCAATGCCTGAGCTGACTACACGTCAGAAGCACACCCGTGAGTGCTGGATCGTTCCCGAGGAGGGCGCTGATCTCGCTGCTATCGAGAACGCTATCAAGACTATGAAGAACTACTTCGACGAGTACGACACCACAGTAAACTTCATCTCTGAGAAGGAGTTCGACGCCAAGCACAACAAGATGCCCCACGGCGGATTCGTTATGCGCAGCGGACTTACAGGCGACGGCGAGCAGACCCACCAGATGATCGAGTATTCGCTCAAGCTCGAGTCCAACCCCGAGTTCACAGCGAGCGTGCTCATCTGCTACGCAAGAGCTCTCGCACGTCTCAGGGCTGAGGGCGCAACAGGCTGCAAGACCGCCTTCGACATCGCTCCCGCATATCTCTCCAAGCTCACAGGCGAGCAGCTCAGAGCCTCCATGCTCTGATATCCCCGCAATAGAAAAAACCGGAGCTCCCCGCAGGGAACTCCGTTTTTTTGCGTATTTATCGTTTTTCTCTGATGATCGTTCTGCTACACAGATAAGTGATGAGGAAGTACCCGCCGTAGATTGCGAGGATTATCACAGATGTGAATATCATCGAGCTCACGAAGCCCTCCTTGATGAATACCGCGAGCATCTTATTCGCACATCTGAGAGCGAAGAAGGAATGCAGCGCAGCAAGCAGCAGAGGCAGCAGGAACAGCATACCCGTCTGGTGGAAGAGCGAGGCAGAGATGTCGGCTTCGTCCGCACCTATCTTGCGGAGGATACTGTACCGTCCGACGCTGTCAACGCTGTCCGAGAGCTGCTTCAGCGCGAGTATCGCACCGCAGGTGATGAGGAACACGATACCGAGGTAAAGAGCGATAAACGTAGCCATTGCGCCGATACCTATCGTCTCGTCCGCGAGCTGGAATTTCGTCAGCAGCCCGGCGTAAAGATCAGGTTCCATTTCCCCATTGTATATCTCCTGTCTTTCCTCGTCAGTGAGGTCTTCCCTGAGCATATAATCGTAATCCTTGAAGATCTCCCTGTACTCCGCGAGGAATTCCTCCTCCTTTTCGCGTTTCTGCTTTGGAGTCGCAGCGTCGTACCATACCCAGAATATCTCGTATTTGCCCTCCAGCTCGGCAGCGACGCTGTCGGGAACTACCAGTGATCCGTTCTCAGTACGCTGTATCGAGCCCACCACGAAGTCGTCCTTACACTTTTTGAACGCTGGCCTCAGAGTACGTCCTGCGACTGTTATCTCGTTGCCGTCGCTCAACGCCTTATCGTAGTACTTCATGAGCTCCTTCATGTTGCAGAAAACTGCATATTCGTCCTCGGCGAGGGTGATCTTTCTGTCGTCCCTGCCGCGGAACTCCTGCATCCTGTTGTAGTCGCTGACAGAATAAACGGGTCTGTTGTCAAAATAGAAGACGGTTATCAGATTTGAGCCGAGCGCCCTGGCGAAGTCGTCCGTGTACTTTCCGAGGACATCTCTGAACTTGAGCCCGGAATCATAGATCATCACGGACTCAGCCTTCTTGAACGCGGCGGAGAGATCATAGCCGTTCTCCGCATACACTTCCTCGCAGCTCATCGCACCCTCGCCGGTCCTGTTGTAGAACGCTATCTCCGCGTCGCTCTGAAAGTACTCCTTCACGCCGTTGTTGAGGGTCTTCCTTGCCGAGAAAGCGATAGACAGCAGGCAGACCGTCGAGAACAGCATAAGGCATATCACCGTCATGGAGAATACCATAGTGGCGACCTTGCTGCTGAGCTGCCTGTAGGTAAAGGAGTTGAGCTTGGTGAAGTAGGTCTTCTTCATCGCCATAGCAAGACGGAGGAGCAGCCCCGACACCGACCAGAAGAACAGGAACGTAGCGACCGCAAGGACCGCAAGGACCTTCACGCTCCCCCAGCCGTCGAGCTTGGAATACTGCCAGCCTATCCTGCGGTATGCCCACACGAGCATGGCTGCTGAGACAGTGAACATCACGAGGCACACCCACGGATTGTGCAGACGCAGCTTCTCGCCGCGCTTATCGGACTGTATGAGGTCGATGAGCTTGCATTTGCCGATAGACCGGCTGTTGAAGATCATCACCACGACGTACATGATACCGAAGTAGATGATAGTTTTCAGCACGGACTTTCCCGACAGCACGAAGCGGAACTTCGTCATGTTCGCCTCAAAGAGGTCAACGACTACCGCGCTGAGCAGCTGTGAGAGACCGATACCTATGATAAGTCCCGCGATCAGTGAGCCGATACCGATGATGACGGTCTCGGTCAGGAGTATCGCGGATATCCTGCCCTTGCTCATTCCGAGCGTGAGGTACACCGCGAACTCTTTATGGCGGCGCTTCATGAGGAAGCGGCTCGCGTAGACTATGAGCAGTCCGAGCACCACTGCAACGAACACGCTGACGCCCGCGAGAGCCTTCGTCATGATATCTATCATTTCGGAGGTATCCTTCGAGACCTCGAGGAACGCAGTCTGCGTCTCTATTGCATTGAAGACGTAGAACACCGCCACTCCTATCATGAGCGTGAAGAAGTAGATAGCGTAGTCGCGGATGCTGCGGCGGATATTGTTCAGTGACAGCTTAAAGAGCATCGCTGACGTCACCTCCCAGAAGCGTAACGACGTTGATTATCTTGTCGAAGAACTGCTTGCGGGGATCGTCACCGCGGCTTATCTCGTTGAATATCTTGCCGTCCTTGATGAAGATGACGCGGGAGGCATAGCTCGCAGCGAAGCTGTCGTGAGTGACCATTATTATCGTCGCACCGCAGTCGGAGTTGAGGTAGTTGAAGCGCTCGAGGAGCATTTTAGCCGCCTTGGAATCGAGCGCACCGGTCGGCTCGTCAGCGAGCACGAGTTTCGGCGAGGTGACTATCGCACGTGCGGAGGCGACCCTCTGCTTCTGTCCGCCGGACATCTGATAGGGGTACTTTTTCAGAACCTCTGTGATACCGAGCTGCCCCGCGACTTCATTCACGAGCTTGTCTATCTCGTCGTGAGGGCGCTTCTGTATCGAGAGCGCGAGCGCGATATTCTCATAAGCTGTGAGGGTATCGAGGAGGTTGAAGTCCTGGAAGATGAATCCGAGCTTGTCCCTGCGGAACTTGTTCAGCGACCGGCCCTTGAGCCTTGTGATATCCTCGCCGTCGAGGACTATCTTCCCGGCTGTCACGCGGTCGATAGTGGAAATGCAGTTGAGGAGGGTAGTCTTACCGCTTCCGGAAGCGCCCATGATCGCGGTGAATTCGCCCTTCTCCACGCTGAACGATATATCGTCCACCGCCTTTGTGATATTGGATCTGCTGCCGTAGTATTTTTCAATGTTGCTTATCTCGAGCAATGCCATATTTAACAGCCCCTTTCATCATCTATCATAGCACAAAAACCGGCGGGAATCATTGGTTCAGCATTACACAAGGTTACGATTTTGTAACGTCGGGACGGAAGAGGTCATTGTTCCCGAATGACAGCGTTATCTCAGTATACTCCCCCGGGACTGAATCCGCCGATATACCGTGTCCGAGCCGTCCGCACAGCTTCTTCACGATATACAGTCCCATACCTGTCGCCCCGGAGTATGTCCGCCCGTTCTCTCCGGTGAAGCTCTTGTCGAAGATGTACGGCAGATCGCCTGCCGGTATCCCGACGCCGTTGTCGCGGAAGTGCAGGAGCGTCCTGTCGGGGAGCACCTCAGCACGGACGCATATCTCCGGCTCACGGTCGGGCGATAGGTATTTCAGGCTGTTCCCCATGAGTTGCCCCAGTATATATCCGAGCCACTTGCTGTCGCTCATGACCGCAGTACCGAGCCCATCCGTTTTTATCTCAACTCCCCTGAGCTGAAGCTCGGCGCGGTGCCGGACGGCGGTGTCCGCGAACACGCGGTCGAGCGGTGTCTCCTTGATGATGTAGTCCTTGCCGTCGCTGCCGCTGCGCGCGTAGTAAAGGACGGTCTCGATGTAGTCGTCGATACGCCGGAGCTGCTCGGCGTACCGGACATTGTCGTCGTTGTGGCACATGAGCTGCAAAGCGGCAACGGGCAGCTTTATCTCGTGGACCCACATCTCGATGAACTCGCGGAATGCCTTGCTCTCACGGCTGAGCGCAGCAACATCCTCATACATGGAGCGTCCCGCCTCACGCAGCGCCTCGCAGGTGAGCCTCCCCTCGAGGAAATCCGGCTCCTCGACTACCTCCGATATCAGATACTTGCGGTCGAGCTGCCCCGAGCCCTCAGCGAGAGCGTCGTAGAAACGCTTCCTGCGCAGGACGTCCCAGAGGAAGCGGCTCAGCGCTGAGATGAAGTACACACAGGTGACCGCCGCTATCAGCGCACTTCCCGTATGGAAAGCCCCCATGAAAGCCGCGATGAGCAGCCACGCCCCGAAGGTGATGAGCGCCGCCGGAAGACGGTCGCGAAGGATATCCCTCATCCTCATAGCAGTATGTACCCCTGTTTCTTGCGGGTCTCGATAGCGTCAGCACAGCCGAAGTCGGAGAGCTTCGAACGCAGCCTGCTGACGTTCACGGAGAGCGCATTGTCGCTGATGAATTCATTGCTGTCCCAGAGCGCGGTGATGAGCTCATCGCGCGTTACTATCCTGCCGAGGTTGTCAAGCAGTATCTGGAATATCAGCATCTCGTTCTTGGTGAGCACGAGCTCACGCGCCCCGTCCGCGAGTATCCCCTTCGCAGGGTCAACTCTCAGTCCGCGGTACGAAGCCGTCACGCGCAGCTTCTGCGACCTTTTCAGCACCGCAGAGATACGCAGCAGCAGTATCGTGGGGTTGTAGGGCTTGGTGATGTAATCGTCCGCGCCGTAGCTCATCGAGAGCACCTCGTCGAGCTCGGACGTCCGGCTCGTGAGCATTATCACGGGCGCGTCCGACGTCCTGCGGAACTCCTGCAGCAGCGCCTCGCCGTTCACACCCGGAAGATTTATGTCAAGCAGAACAAGATCCGCCCCGGAGCTGCGCATCTGCTCAGCAGCCCGCGAAAAATCGGTCACAGCCGCGGTCTCGTGACCCTGATCATCAAGCAGCCGCGACAGCTCCCCGCGCAGAACCTCATCGTCCTCGATTATCATTATCCTGCTCATGTTATCGCCTCCTGACAGCAATATTTTACCACATCCCCGCCGACAAATCAACATCCGCGGGAATATCGGCGGAAGATATTGAAATTTCCCGGGAAATGTGTTATGATTGGAGTATCCTATTCTTCCGGAGCCAGAAATGAAAAAAGAAACAAAGCTCAGAGCCGCGGAGCGCCTGTATCTCGCCGCCGCAGCCTTCATCACGATACTCATATGCTCGAAGTCCTCGCCGCTGTACCCGTTCAACGACTGGGTGGACGCCAACTGCTTCCTGACCGTCGGACGCTCCATGCTGCACAGACTTCTCCCCTACCGTGACCTCTTCGAGCAGAAGGGACCCCTGCTGTATATCCTGCACGCGCTGGCGGCGCTCATCTCGGAGCGGACATTCCTCGGCGTGTTCTTCCTCGAGGTCATCGCGTGCCTGTGGACGCTGACCAGCTCCTATAAGCTACTCCGCAGAGACTGCGGGAGAGCAGCACTGTTCATCGTCCCGCTGATATCGCTGCTGATATACTCCTCGCGGGCATTCAGCCACGGCGACAGCGCCGAGGAGCTCTGCCTGCCGCTTCTTCTGAGCTCGTTCTGCACAGGACTTGACTCCGTCCGCAGCGACCGTCCGCTGACTCTGCGCGAGAGCTTCACGATAGGCGTGCTCTCGGGCTGCGTGCTGTGGATAAAGTTCTCGCTGCTCGGCTTTTATGCCGGTTTTTTCATCGTACCGGCAGTCATCATATGCCGCAGGGACAGCTTCCGCGGACTGCTCCGCACCGTCGGTGCCATACTCCTCGGAGCCGCCGCAGCGAGCGTGCCCATACTGCTCGTCTTCGCCGTGAGCGGCTCCCTCAGCGACCTCTTCACGGTCTATTTCTACGACAATCTCTTCCTCTACAGCTCGGACAAGAGCGTGTGGGCGAACCTCCTCGGCGGACTGCGCTCCGTGTGGAGAAACCTCCCCGCAGTTCCGGTCTGCGTGATACTGACCGCCCTGCTCCTCACCTGGAAGAAGCGCACCCGCGAGCTCGCATATCTGCTGCTGACCCTCTGCGGAGCGTTCGTGCTGATGTTCGGCGGCGGACGCGCATACCAGTACTACCCGCTAGCTCTGGCAGTTTTCTTGCCCTTCGCGGCGTCGGTGACACTCTCACTGCTGAGAGCTCCCGCAAAGAAGCACATCCGCATACCCGGACACGCCCTCCCGGTACTGTGCACAGCAGCCCTCGCAGCAAGCGCGGCGCTGTGCTGGCTCCTCTCCCGCAACACCTACCTCATGAGGTACAAAAAAGCTGATATGCCGCAGTACAGATTCGCCGAGATCATAAGGGAAACGCCCGATGCCACCCTCCTGAACTACGGCTTCCTCGACGGCGGCTTCTACACGGTCTCGGGGACGCTCCCGACGTGCCGCTTCTTCTGCCAGACCAATCTCCCCTACAGCGAGATGAAAAAGCAGCAGCAGTATTACATTGAGAACGGGCTCACCGACTACATCGTCATGCGCACGAAGAACGGGGAACTCCCCCGCCTGCCCGAAAACTACGAGCTCGTCGCGGAGACATCATTCCCCTATTATTCGCAGAACTTCACCTACTACCTGCTGAGACTGCGCGACTGAGTGCGGAACTGCTTCGGCGTCACGCCGTAGTACTGCCGGAACATCTTCCCGAAATAGCTGCTGTGACCGAATCCGCACGCGAAGCAGATCTCGGTTATCTGCATATCCGTCCCGAGCAGCAGCTCGGCGGCGGCTTTGAGCCTGTATTCGTTCAGATACGCTACAGGCTTTTTGCTTATCATGCTGCGGAAGCACCGGAAGCACTCGCTCCTGCTGATGTTCGCGGAAGCGGCTATCTCGTCCACAGTCAGCTCGCGGGAGTAATTCTCCTGAATGAACGAAAGCATGGCCTTGAGCCTCTGCTCGGAGAGCCCCGCCGCAGCGCGGAGCTGAGTATCCTGCGGCTCCACGCGGAGGTTCACCGCAAGGACGTACCACACCTGCGCGACCGTATTCCGCAGCAGGAGCTCCGTCCCCCACTCCTCCGAGCCGTACATCGCGTGCATCTCCCTCAGCTTCGCAAGGATATCGCCCTGCCACCCTATCTGCGGTATGAGCTTCATAGCGCGCAGGAACGGGTCACTGACCACCGGCGCGACATAGCGGCGGTATATGAGGTCCCCGCCGCAGTCACCTATGAATTCTGGCATGAAGCAGACCGTCGCCATGAGCGGCTCAGGGCTGCCCTCCGCGGGACGCTCCATGTGCATGGTGTTGGAGTTGATGAAGAACCCCTCCCCCTCGGACACCCTGAACACGCTGTCGTTCACCGACACGTCCACGCTCCCCGCGAGCACGACTGCGAACTCGAGCTCGGGGTGCCAGTGCCAGTCGATGACGTGGTTCGTGTACCACTGAAAGTTGTTGATATACAGCTTCATCGGGAACTGCGGCGTGCCATGGACGGCATTTTCGCGGTAACGGCTGCGGTCGTCGGACATCTCCGGCAGCTTTTCCATACATCTCACCTCATTTTTGGCATTATCGTTATAGTTTTTGCGCGTATATTGATAGAATGATACCCATTTTGATGTTATTATTATATCATACAATGACATTATTGTCAAACCTCTCATCATGACTGCAAAGGAGTTTATCATGAAAATTTCAGACGGCTTCTGGCTGAATAAGCCCGGCTACAGCGTGAACTACGCGACCCAGATGTACAGCATCGAGACGGACGAACGCTCGGTAACGGTCTACGCTACGAACCAGTGGATAGGCAACCGCGGCATGACCCTCGGCGGACCCATGCTAACGGTCAGATTTACCTCCACCCTCGCGAACAGCATAAAGGTGACCATCGAACACTTCCGCGGCGCAAAAAAGAAGACCCCCTCGTTCACCCTCTATGAGGACGCCTCTTTCAAGCCGCAGGTCACTAAGAACGATGATGGCTCTTATGAGCTCATATCGGGCAGCACAAAGGTAAAAATAGGTGCGCAGGGAACTGAATGGAACATCTCCTACTGGTACGGCGACAAGCTTCTGACCAAGTCCGGCTGGCGCACGACCTCCCTCATCGAGGAGGAGGAGTGGCTCACGCAGAACCGCCGCACAGCCGCGTCCGGCTCGCGCTTCTTCGCTAAGACCGACGACGGCGAGACCTCATATATCCGCGAAATGCTGAACATCGCCGTGGGCGAGTACATCTACGGCTTCGGCGAGAAGTTCTCCACTTTCGTGAAGAACGGTCAGACCGTCGAGGTCTGGAACAACGACGGCGGCACCTGCTCCGAGCAGAGCTACAAGTCGATACCGTTTTTCGTATCGTCACGCAACTACGGCGTGTTTGTCAACGACCCCGGCAACGTTACTTTCGAGGTCGCGAGCGAGACCGTCTCCAAGACTGCTTTCACAGTCCCCGGACAGAAAATGGAGTACTTCATCTTCGGCGGGAACACCGTCGCGGACGTCATCTCCGCATACACCGACCTCACCGGCAAGCCCGCGCTCCCGCCCGCATATTCGTTCGGACTGTGGCTCTCCACCTCATTCACCACGAGCTACGACGAGGAGACCGTCAACTCCTTCATCGACGAGATGAAGCGCCGCGACATCCCTCTCGACGTCTTCCACTTTGACTGCTTCTGGATGAAGGAATTCGAGTGGACGTCCTTTGAATGGGACAGCCGTATGTTCCCCGACCCCAAGGGCATGATCTCACGCCTGAAGGACAGAGGGCTGAAGGTCTGCGTGTGGATAAACCCCTACGTCAGCCAGAAGGCACCATGCTTTGACGAGCTCATGAAGAAGGGCTACTTCATAAAGAACAAGGACGGCTCAGTGTTCCAGTGTGATATGTGGCAGCCGGGTCTCGCGATAATCGACTTCACTGACCCCGGCGCGCGCGAGTGGTTCGCATCGAAGATAAAGGGACTTGCGGAGCTCGGCGTGGACGCTATCAAGACCGACTTCGGCGAGCGTATCCCCACGGACGTCATCTACTCCGACGGCTCCGACCCGTACAAAATGCACAACTACTACACCTACCTCTACAACAAGACCGTTTTCGAGGCTCTTCGCGACGTCAAGGGCGTGAACAACGCCTGCCTGTTCGCACGCTCAGCGACGGTCGGCGGACAGCAGTTCCCGGTACACTGGGGCGGAGACTGCTTCTCCAATTACGAATCCATGTGGGAGACCCTCCGCGGCGGACTTTCGCTGTGCCTGTCCGGCTTCGGCTTCTTTTCGCACGACATCTCCGGCTTCGAGGCGACCGGCACTCCCGACCTCTACAAGCGCTGGACGGCGTTCGGGCTCATGTCCACTCACTCCCGCTACCACGGCAACAGCTCCTACCGCGTCCCGTGGAACTTCGACGAGGAGAGCTGCGACGTCTCCCGCCACTTCGTGAAGCTCAAGGGACGTCTAATGCCGTACCTTTTCGCGAATGCCGTAAATACGCATAAAACAGGCGTCCCGATGATGAGGGCGATGGTCGTAGACTACAGCTCCGACCGCGCCGCACTGACCGTTGATACGCAGTATATGCTCGGCGACACTCTCCTCACAGCCCCCGTTTTCAATGAGGAGGGCGTGTGCGACTTCTACCTCCCCGCCGGCGGAACATGGACCGATATCCAGACCGGCGAGCAGCTCGAGGGCGGCTCGTGGTACACAAAGAAGTACGACTACTTTGGTATGCCGCTGTACGCAAAGCCGGATTCTATCATAGTCTACGGCGACTACAAGGGCAAGGCAGAGTACGACTACGCCGACAACATGAAGATCGTTGTTTACGGTCTCGCGGACGGACATACCGCGGAGGCGGTCGTTTATGATAAGGACGCTCAGCCTGCGGCTTCGGTGAAGGCTGTACGCAGCGGTGATACGATCACGGTGACTGTTACCGGTACCGACAAGCCGTTCACTGCGGAGAGCGCACAGGGGCTCACCGTTATAACTAAATAAAAACAATGGGTGCGGAGGGGAGCCCCCTCTGGCGGAACGTGGCATAAAAATACCGAGCCCATATTTTCAGGCTCGGTAACCCACTTTTTCCGTTAAGGGCGGCTGACTAATCAGCACCCATTTTGTTACTTATCCAACTTTTTCATCAACTCAGGCAGCCACCGGAACTCCGCAAGCTCAGGCACCTCCTCTGCGACACTCCCGAAGCCGTAGGCAGCGTGGATAAAGTCCAGCCCAGCCTTCATCGTCGCGTCATAGTCGCCCTGAATGTCGCCGACGTACCACGCCCTGTCAAGAGCATTCCGCTGCACGATGAGGGCTATATTGTCGCCCTTTTCGAGCAGGTTATTGCCATAGCACTCGATGTCGTCGAAGTACTTCCAGAAGCCGTAGAAGTCGAGGAAAGCCTCGATGTACCCCTTCTGACAGTTGCTGACGATATAGAGGTTATACTTTTTTCTCAGCCGGGTGAACGTCTCCTCCAGTTCCGGATAGAGCACCCCGCCGTGGCTTCGGAGGAACCCGTTCTCATGCTCGCAGCATTTGTCGAGCAGCTCCATGCGCTCGTCCCTGGGGAGGTCGCCGAAAATAATATCCGCGAGCCTGTCCATAGTGAGGCCCATTACCCCCATGATATCGCGCTGAGTTATCTCGGGGCGCTCATAGCCGAGCTCCCGCACTCTTTCAGTCCATGCCGCGGCAACGTTCGCCGAGGAATCCCAGAGCGTGCCGTCCATATCAAAAATAAGACCCTTTTTCATTTGCCCTCCGTCATTCTTGCGTAGATCTCGCCAAGCTGCACCCTGTCGTGCTTCACATCGTCGAGAACGGTTATCCTGCCGGGACGCACAGTGCGTGCCTTTTCCCACATATCCGCGAACATCTCCTCAGTGATACCGTAGGACTTCGGGGAGATGTCCAGCCCGTAGGTCCTGAAGAAATCGAGCAGCCCGTCCGGAGACTGTCCCTGAAAGATACACGCGGGGATTGTTCCCAGCGCAACGGCAAGCCCGTGGGAAATCTTCACATCGGGATAGAACTCCTCGATAGCGTGCGCGAAGAGATGCTCACTGCCGCTGCACGGCCGCGACGACCCCGCTATCTCCATTGCGAGACCGCCCATGACGAGCGCGCGTGAGAGAATGCGTATGAAGACGCGGCTCTTCATATTTTTCTCATCGCAGTGGTAGACCGAATCGTAGCTCATGCGGCTCAGCGCATAGGCGAAGTCGTCCACCCGCGAGTCAGACTTCGCCGCAGACAGCTTCCAGTCATAGAGGGCAGTGTGCTTGGCGATCGTGTCGCCGATACCGGAGAGCGTCTGCCCCTCAGGGGCGTTGTTTATCATGTTCGTATCGACGATTATCGCCGTAGGTATCTTGCAGTCGAGCGTCCTGCGCGTGCTGCCGACGGTCTCGAGGACCGCGAACGGCGACGCAAGGGAATCATTGCTCAGCGAGCTCGGCATACAGATGTATACCGCCTTGCTGATGTGGGCTGCGTACTTCGCCGTATCGAGGACACGTCCCCCGCCGAAGCCGATGATGACCTTTATCTCCTCCATGCAGACCTTCTTCGCGATAGCGACAGCCTCGTCAAAGCTCGCGCTGTTCATGGCGATGATCTCAGCGCCGCCGAAATCACGGCTTATGTCGTCGATCTTCTCGCGGTAGATGTCGATGAGAAACTGCTCGGAAACGATGACAGTCTTCTGACCTATCATATCTGGGATATACCGCCTAATTATCTCGTCGGTGTGGAAGAATGCGTCCTCCTCTACGGCGAGGCATATCGGCAGATTGAATCTTGTATGCTGGTTCATAAGCTTACCTCCGCTGTTTTTTACAATTATACCACGTTCTCCGCCGCTTGTCTACCCTTATGCGAAAAGCCGCGCTCATAAAAGCGCGGCTATTTGTCATTCCGTATTTTTCAGGATCGTGATGATACCCGCTTCATACTGCTGTATCGCGAGGGCATCAGCATTGGTCACGCCGTCACCGCTGCCGGAAACATCGGCATTTCGCCTGCCCTGAGCGGTGAGCGAGAACTCATCAGGGTCAGCCTGCGAGCGCATTATCGCGACCGCGTCAGCCATATTCACCTCACCGTCCCCGTTGGCGTCGCCGGGAACAGGAGCTGACCCGGGAGTCGATACAGTCGAGGTAACGGCCCCATGACTGACTGTCGTTGTCGTAGAAGTTGTCGTAGAAACAGTAACGTCAGCCGGAACTCTCGTAGACGTCGCAGTGGTGATGGCCGGCACCTCAGCGTCACCAATTGATATTCCGTACCGGAACATCACATCATACAGCCCCAGATATTCCAGCACTCCGACCCACACGACATACCCGCCGTCCGGGAGCCCGGGCATCTCATCGTAATTATAAAAAGTGCCGTCCTCCGCCTCGAGCATTATACTGTTCTGGCTGCTGTACTCCGTGACCTCATCGGGGTCGAAGTTCGGGTAGATATTACACGTCGAATGCACATACCCGTCCCTGGGGTCATCGCTGACCTGCTCCGCGACGTCGCATTTCAGACGCAGCCCGCTGAGGTCGAGCGTATCCCCGCTGTTATAGGCAACAGTGGTCGGGTAGATATCGACACCGACGAAATAGTATGCGTCGGGCTCGCCAGTGAATGACTTATCGACCGCTGTCGTGGTATAGGTGTTAGTATATGTATAAAAATATTGTGTGGTAGTCGTGCCGGGGATAGTCGTGACAGGCTCGCCAACTTTCGTGCTGTCGATATAGGCGGTCAGCTCGATATTCGGGCTCTCGCAGCTGAGCGCATTAGCATTGAGAACGAAGTCTTTCACTCCAACATAGAAACCGGTAACAGTCCTCAGCTTCAGTTTAAACTGTTGTGAATAGTTCTGTGATTTTTGCCAGAAACAATATGGGATACCGTCTACATGAGCCGTACCGTTCTCCGTCTCGAATTCGACCACACGCTCATCGGAGGTGCCTTTTGTAAGCAAGAACTGTGCTACGTCTATCTTCTCTGATGTATACATATCAAATACAGTCAGGTCGATCGAGAACGTCCCCTCCGCCGGATACGACTCCGGAACGTAGTCATAATGTCTGAGTTCTACTCTATACTGATAGACATAGTATTCAGGCAGATCTCCAAGAGGGAGCCGGTTGAGCAGATTCGGAGAGAGCACATAGTCCTGCTCTACATCGGTATACCTTTCGCCGTCATATACTTCTTTGAAATAGACCCACCCCTCGGGCAGCTCGGGCGCATACAGACAGTAGAACGCATTCTCATCTATCTGCTCCCTTGTCATAAGCGGCGTCACGTGCCCGTATAACCGTAAGTCATCGCTCGTCCATTCGTCGAGCACCTCGTAGTTACCGGATTTAACGGCTTCATCTGGCGAATCATAGCCCGTTATCTTGATGAACTTCATCTCAACTCCGGGGACGGGCTCATAGTCTTCATATACTTGGAATGAGCCGCCATCCACAACGGTGACCCTGAATCCGACGCCGGTCTCCTGCGGGACGTCCTGCGGGGCGGTGGTGGTAGTTGTGGTAAAGCCCTCTGGCGTCGGTGCAGTGGTAGTCTGTGATACGGAAGTGTCGGGCTCTGCGGCTGCGGAGGTCACGACAGTCTCCTCGCGCAGCTCGTCCGCACTGACATTGACCTGCGGTACGATGAGGGAGCTCAGCGCGAGCGCACCCGAGACCGCACATGATATCAGCTTTGCAAATCGTTTTTTCAACATAAATATCACTCCTTTTCGACGGGACAAAATGTCCCTTTGTATATGTAATGTCGTAAAAATGCCGAGTTCTGACATCAGCCCGCAAACTTTGTATGTATGCACAAATCAGAACGCATGGATTTGTGCATAACGCAGACATTTAGCGCATTTCATCTTCCATACGGAGCATTTCCCAGCCCAAAGTCTCATTTTATACATTGTAGCACAAAAGTCGCGAGAGTGTGTTAATTTTTTGTTAATCATTGACACTACTTCTCCGTTTCCCGAAGACACGCGCCCCGCAGTGCATATACAGTCTGACTGTCGAAGATTCCGGCAAATATTGTGTTTTTATCAATCGTATGATTTAATTATAAATTCACAAAATGTCCTTGACATACACTTCCTGCCGTGGTATAATACTACAAAACAGTCAACACAGGCTTGACATTATCCGGAGGTGCTGTACATGACAAAAAAGATCATAGCCGCCGTTACCGCTTCGGTAATGGCGTTCACTGCCGAGATAGCGGTCTTCCCCTACGGAACTTTCTTCGCTAATGCGGAGGACAAGATCACGGGCGAGACCCCGAACGGCTTCACCTACGAGATCGAGGACGACAGGGTCTCGATCACCGGCTGGACCGGCGACAAGGAGTCCGTTACCTCGCTCATCATACCCTCGGAAGCAGGCGGCATGACCGTCAATGCCATAGGCAGCGGAGCCTTCGAGGATATGCCGTTGCTGACGAGCATTTCTATCCCTGAAAGCGTCACCTATATCGGCTGGGGCGCGTTCAGTAACACCGGTCTTACCTCGATCGATCTGCCCGACGGCATACAGGAGCTGAGCTACCGTGTGTTCGAGGACTGTGAAAGCCTCAAGGAACTGACTATCCCCAAGGGCTTCCCCAAGAACGGCATGAGCTGCTCAAACTTCTACGGCGTAGGCACTATAAGCACCCTTTCAGATTCATGCATAGAAACGCTTATCTTCGAGGACGGTCTCGAAGCTATCCCGGACTACTGCGCGTACAATGCTCCCGAGCTGAAAAACCTCGTTATCCCCTCTTCCGTTACGACTATCGGATATGAGGCGTTCATTTATGACGATGCTCTGACCTCGCTCGAGCTGCCCTCAACTATCAGGATCATTGAGAACGAGGCCTTCTACGACTGCGACGGTCTGACTGATGTCGTTATCCCTGAGGGCGTTGAGGAGATATGGAGCTCTGCTTTCGGAAAATGCGATAATCTTACATCTTTTGTATTTCCGTCGACCCTCAAGAAAATCAGCAACTATATGTTCACAGACTGCAAATCGCTCACCTCTGTTACTATCCCAGAGGGCGTTGAGGTTTTGAACGTCCGTATATTCGAGGGCTGCGAGAACCTGAAGGAGATAACTATCCCCACTACCGTTAACGAAGTCTGGTCACCGCTTGACAAATCATACATCGAGACTGTCAATATCGCAGACGGCACAGAAGCTATCGCAAACGGTCTCTGTTCGTGGACTGAACACGTCACGACCATTAATATCCCCGATTCCGTTACCTCGCTCGGCAGCCGGCTTTTCGGCAGTGCGACCGGTATCAAGGAATTCACTGTCCCCGCGCAGATAACCTATGCAGACAGTGTTTTCAGCGGATCTTCACTTGAAACGATACACTTCGAGCCCGGCCTCACTAAGATACCCGACCGCTTATGCAGCGGCGCTGAAAAGCTCGTAAATATCGACTGGACCAGCGACATCACCGAGATAGGCGAAAGAGCCTTCATCGAGTGCAAGGGACTCGTGACCGCGGATATCCCCGATACCGTGACCACCATAGGCGCCTCCGCATTCTGCTACTGCGAGTCGCTGAAAAACCTGCATATCCCCGAGAACGGCTGCCAGATAGGCACATACCTCTTCAGCGGCTGCACCAGCCTGCAGGAAGCATACGTCCCCGCGGGCATTACCGCTATCGAGAACAATGACACAGCCTACCTGTTCAATGGCTGTACGAGCCTGCAAAAGATAACCTTTGCGGACGGTATCACCGAGATACCCTCGTGCTGCTGCGCATACTGCGACCTTCTCACCGAGATCGTCTTCCCTGAGACTCTCGAAAAGATAGGCTACATCTCGTTCAAGTACTGTCCTAACCTTGAAAAGGTAAATATCCCTGATTCCGTCACCGTGATAGGCAACGGAGCATTTGCATTCGACGAAAGCCTCCACGACGTCGAGCTCCCTCCGAATCTCGAAGAGATCGACGCCTACGCATTTGAGGGCTGCTCCGCCCTCACTGAGATCACCATACCCAAGTCCGTCACCACGATAGATAACAACGCTTTTAATTGCGGACTGCGCGAAGTATGGTTCGAGGACGGCACCGTAACGATACCCGAGCACGCGTGTCTGAACGCAAAGCAGCTCGAAACAGCGCATATCCCCGCTTCCGTCACAACTTTCGGCGAAAGCGCATTCAGCGGCTGCTACAGCCTTAAAACGCTCGATATGCCGTTTGAGCCTGGCTATCTCCTCCCCAACGAAAACTTCGCAAGGTACACCTTCAACGAGTGCTATTCGCTGTTCGACGAGCGCGTTATCCCCTATGACGCCTCCGGAACGTTCGTGAACCGCATCGAGAGCACCACCGGCGAGGGCGGCATCATAAACTACACAGTTTACTTCTCGCTCAACCCCGTTTTCAAGGACATCTACAAGAACGGTAACATACAGGTCTGCACCAAGGACAGCAACCCCATAGTTGCCCGCAGCCTGCCGGTAGGACTGAGAGAAGACGAGCTCGAGCAGTACTTCTACCGCACCAACTACACCATACCCGACGGAACTGAAATGGGCGTATTCCGTTTCAGCACCGAGCCCAAGGCAAACGCCGACACCACCGTCGAGGTGACATTAGAGGTATATTACACCAACGGCTACAAAACCTACTGGAAGACTATCCCCGTAAACAACGATTCCAAGGGCTGGGAGCCTGTCACCCTGACCGTCCCCGCAAGAACAGGCGTCAAGGACGGCACGGCAGAGTTCAGCGTCTTCGGAAGCGCTTCCCCGGATTCAGACGTAACTATCTACCTCAACGGCGAGCCTGCCGCAACAGCCACACCCAATCCCTACACCGGCAGATTCTCCGCGACCGTGACCGCTCCCGCCGACTACGGCGATACGCTCAGGCTGTACGCACAGTCCGGCGACACCAAGTCCGCCGAGCAGTCCGTAGAGTGCAGCTTCAGCGTCGTAGACGTCGAGAAGGTCGTGCTCTACCACAATAACGCCCACACCGCCTACGAGCTTGACATCACCGGCGCTTTCAAGTACGGAGAGAGACCCTACCTCGCGTACAACCCCAACAGACCCGTCGGCTTTGAGGTCACCCTCAGCGACAACGACTGCTCACAGGTAGGCATATCGTCAACGACCAACGGCAATACGTCGATAATCTACCTCGAATACAGCGAAGCCACCGGCACATGGAAGGGCGAGGGCTACTTCGATACCCGTATCCCGGGCGAGCTGAACGTCCTCGCAGTCCCGAAGGAACAGGACATGGAGCTCACGGTCAGCACCGACGACGACGGCAACACCTCCATCGCCACCGAGGGCGGCAAGCAGGTATTCGGCGACATCGTCTCCTCTCAGAGCGACGCCGTCACACAGGCTTTCCTCGACGCATATCCCATGCAGGTGGAAGTCAACAACGAGAATATGCTCGCAGTACGCTTCGTCGCCAACAACGGAAACATCACCCCCGCATTGAGCAAACCCTCCAAGCTCGCGCTCCTGAGCAATGCGTCGAACAAGAGGAACGGCTCCGAGAGCACGGAGCTCCCGTCGATCAACGTGGTCACAGCAACCCTCCCCGAGCTGACTATCGACGGCACGACCTACACCGGCAACGACATGATAAACGCAGCCGACACATTCAGGCTCGAAAGATCGCCATTCAAGATCGTTATGGACGAGAACTCCATATACGAAGTCTATGTTATGCCGATAGATGACGAAAGCCTTGGTCTTGCGGATAAGATAGCTCTCAATCTTTCATTAGGTGCCGAGAGTGCCTCTGAATATCTTGAATCCTGCGGCAATAAAATGAAGGAAGGCTGCATAACCCTCTACCGCGACGTAAAGACAGGTGCAACGCAGATATGCGTTCAGGTATTCTCGGCATCGTTGGAATTTATTCTCGGTCAGGCCACCGACTTATCAGTTTCAGGCATAATCGAGTGGGCATCAAAAAAAGCACTGGAAGGCGCTGCTTCGGTCGGAAGTGTTGTTGCATATCTCTTTAATGTTATAAAAACTGGTTGGGATCTCTACCACAAAGGCATCGACATCAATGACATCTGGGAGCAGATAAACTTCTCAAAGAACCCGGAGGTGCAGAAGCAGGCATTAAAGCTGAAAGCCCTGCTATGCGGCAGCTTCCTTGCACGAGTGATGGTCGCTGCTGCGGTATTGGTCGTAGGTTTCATTGTTTTACTCGAAGCACTGACAGTTGGCGTACCTTTACTTGTGGGGCTTTTGATCGGTCTTGTGGTCGGAATAATCGCGTTGATAGCGAACAGTATGCTTGACTGGGTGGACAACAGATTGCGAAAGGAGGCATATGCCGCAACTCCTCCCGCGAACTTAAACACGCTGATAGACCCGAGCGGCATAGCCTACGAATTCCTGCCATCGAACCCGATCGAGGGAGTGACGGCGCAGATATACTATCAGGACGAGAGCGGAAACGCCGTCCTGTGGAACGCTGGGGACTACGACCAGCTCAACCCGCAGATAACCGACAGCTCAGGCTGGTTCGCATGGGACGTTCCCGAGGGAATGTGGCAGGTACGTCTGAGTGCTGACGGATACGATGACGCGCAGTCCGAGTGGCTGCCTGTACTCCCCGTGCAGGTCGGCATCAACATCAACATGACGAGCAAGCTGCCCGCAGTCATCAAGGACGCAGGAAGCTGCGGGAACACCGCGATGGTGACATTCTCGAAGCATATGCTCGACGCCACCGTGACCTCTGACAGCCTCTGCCTCACCGACTCCGACGGAAACATTATCCCGGCCGAAGTCAAGGCAATAAAGGAGGAGGGCAACTCCACCAACGCCTCCATGACATTCACCCTTACCGCCGCTCCCGGCACAGACCTCACGAGCGCGCAAGTGAATGTCACCGCAGACGCCCTCAGCTACGCAGGAACAGCCTGCGCGGCACAGACCTCAGCCCTCAGAGTCCTTGAAGCGGGCGAGATACCCGAACCCAAGGACAACAAGAACCTCGGCGATGTCAACGGCGACGGACTCATAGACTCCGTTGACTCCTCGATGATACTTGTCCACAACGCCGGCGCAACGCAGGGCGAGCAGTTCCTCACAGACGAGCAGCTCTCCCGCAGCGATATCAACGGCGACGGAATGGTGGATTCAGTAGACGCATCGCTGATACTCGTATTCAACGCAGAAAAAGCGGAGAACGCCGCGCTCACGATGTCTGATTTCATCGCCGAGCTCAATGCAGCGTGACCCGCATCAGCTGAACAACACACAAAAAAGAGCCGCACCACAGTGCGGCTCTTTTCTGATCTGTCCCAAAGGAACCAACTTTCCATTTAGTACGCTCCGACACATCGCAGCATCCGGCTGTATTCAGCCATTCACGAGCAGCTGTCTCATCAGACAGAGATCAGTGACATCGAGAACTCCGTCCCCGCTCAGGTCAGCTGCCTCCCAGTCCGCGAGCTCCGTCTCCGGAACAGCGAGCAGCCATTTCTGCAAGGTCACGACGTCCGACACATTGAACTCACCGTCACCGTTGACGTCGCCAACTGCGGGAGCGCTGTGCTTTCCGGAGCTGTCGCAGATCTGGTTGAAGAGCACCTTCAGCTCCTGATCGTTGAGCCTGCAGGCAGAGCGGTCGTAGTGTCCCTTGATGACCGTCCCGTCGTCCTGCTTGGAATCCGGAGTGGACCACAGCACCGGACAGAGCTGACGCTCATACGCCGCCTTGCAGACCGAGCTGAGGAACAGCCTTACCGAAGCCGGATCCTTGCCCTTAGTCGGGCAACCGTACTCACCCACGATGACCGGTATGCCCTTGTCGATGAAATTTGTCTTCATCATGTCCATCTGCTCATAGAGCTCGCGGAAGTCCGCGTCAGTGCCCCATGTGGAGCGCGCCTTCGCCCATGTCTCGTCCTTGTCCTCAAGGATAGCGAAGCCAGCGGGAGTGTAGTAATGAACGGACACCGCCATGCGGCCTGCTGGGTCGTTCGGCATCTTGAAGAGAGGGTCGCAGGTGCGGTCAAAGCCTGTGTTATAGCCGGATATGAGCAGATGACGCTCAGCGTTGTTTCCGCCGGAGCTTCTGACGACGTCCACGAACTTCTGGTTGATCTCGTTCACGAGAGCATAGGACTCAGCCTTGCCGTCGGTACCGCCCCACGGATTCCAGATACTCTCCCAGCCGAGCTCCTCGTTCTGCGACTCGAACATGAGGTAATCGCCGTAATCCTTGAAGCTGTCGGCGATCTGCTCCCACATATGCGCGTAGCGCTTCATGCTCTCGTCCTTATCCTCGGGGAACTTATTTACCCAGCCGCCGTCCCAGTGGATATTTATGATACAGTACATACCGCTCTCGAGCGTCCAGTCAACGACCTCGTGGACGCGCGCGTCGTACTCAGGATTAATAGTGTAGGTGCCGTCGTGCTCCATCATATTCGACCACGCGACCGGTATACGCAGCACGCCGAATCCCTCGTCAGCCATTCCCTGTATTATTTCCTTTGTTATCACGGGACTTCCCCATGCAGTCTCGTAGTTATTGGGCTTGCCCTCGCTCCACTGCTTTATCCAGTCGTCGCCGTACCAGTCCGGGCACGCCTCGAAGGTATTTCCGAGGTTTATGCCTATGCCCATATCGCGCACGAGCTCCATGGTCGTGATATCACGCATTGCAGTGTACTTCGCTGGCACAGCGCCCGCATCTGTTGCAGGGACGGACTGCGCGAGCACTGCCGCAGACATTACTGCTCCTATTATCTTTGATAACTTCATATTAACCTCCTGTGGGGGATCATTTCTTCTCACTCCACATGATACATCGCCCGCACCGGAATATCAACCCATAAAAGTAATTTCTGGTGGACAAAATGGGAACCACTTTCACTGTCATGCAGCCCGCTCCCCGCCGGAGACAGAAAAAGACCGCCGCAGGTCTCCCCGCAGCGGTCATTGAAAAATCATTGCTGTTCAGTATCCAGAAGCGCCTGCCTCATCGCGATTAGGTCGAAAATATCCAGCACGCCGTCCCCGTTGAGGTCGGCGCCCTTCCAGTCCCTGAGCTCTATGCTCGCGTCTCCGAGCAGCCACTTCTGAACGCACACCGCGTCAGCGACATTCACCTTAGTGTCCGCGTTGACATCGCCCGGAATAGTCAGGAACTCGAATCCCCTGCGGCTCGAGTAAGCGTAGTAATACGCAGTGGACTCCGCATACCCGCAGACCGTCGTATCCTGAGGCATGAGAAGGAAGTTCTCGCCGTCGCCGAGTATAAGGCAGTCGGGGTTCTCAAAGGTTATCTTTTTGAGTTTATCGCAGTAGTCGAATGCCATTTCAACAGTATTGACATTTTTGGGAACAGTAACCTCAGTCAGGCTTTCGCAGAATTCAAAAGCGCCGTTCCTTATCGCTGTAACACTCTCCGGAATATCGACCTTTTTCAAGGACGAGCAGACGTAGAACATACCTCGTGCTATCTCGGTGACACCGTCGGGGATAGTGAACTCAGTAAGGTTTTTGCAGCTGTAGAAGCAGTAGCCGCCGAACCGCTGAACGGAGTCGGGCACGGTGATAGAGGTCACTTCCGAGCCCTTGAAAGCCTCACCGCCTATTGCTGCCACACCGTCGGGAACGACGACATCGCCCGTACACTTTGTACCGTCCACAAGGATATCGTTTATGATGACGAGCTCCTTCCCCTCGCTGAACGCTTCATACCACGGCGTTCCCCAAAAAGAGGTGCGGCTGATGTCCATGCCGTTCTTTTCGGGGATAGTCACCTCAGCGAGCGAGGTGCAGTTCCCGAACGCCGAGCCTCCTATCGTCTGAACAGTCTCCGGCAGGACTAATTCCTCCAGCGAAGTACAGCCGGAAAAGGATCCGTATCCGACCTCCTTTATGCCGTCACTCAATACGGCCTTTTTCAGCCCTGTGCAGTTTGTGAAGGCGTTGCCGGCAGAGATCAGGCTGCCCGGCAGAGTGATCTCAGTGAGCGACGCGCAGTCCATGAACGCCCTGTACCCGATCTCTGTGAGCGTATCGGGGAAGGTCACATTGCCGAGCTTCCAGCAGTCATTGAAAGCGTAGGCATCGATCATTTTGAGCCCGGAGGGTATATCCACAGAAGCGAGTGACGTGCAGCGCTCAAACGTCCCCTCGCGGATCTCAGTTAGCGTATCCGGCAGGGTGACCGATGTCAGCGCCTCACAGCCCCTGAATGCGTACTCGCCGATAATTTCGACGCAGTCGGGAATGACGACAGTTTTCAGAGTTTCGCTTCCGGAGAAAGCACTATCCGCTATGCACCTGACGCCGTCGGGAACGACGAGCTCCTCGCCGGTGTAGGCAGTGGCGTCGAGGAGGCAGCCCTTGACGATGAACAGCCCGTTCTCGTCAGTGTTGTTCTCCTTGAACGGAGTGTTATTGAACATCCCGCTGCCTACGGATGTCACATTGTCCGGGAAATCCACGCTTTCCAGCGCGGAACAGTCATAGAATGAGGATTCTATGGTGGTTATGCTGTCGGGGAGAGTAATTTTGGTCAGCGCTTTACAATGCTGGAAGCAGCCCGACGGAAGAGTTTTCAGTCCCTCAGGCAGTCTTACATCAGTGAGCGAGGTGCAGTACGAGAAGGCAATATCGCCTATCTCAGTAACGGTGTCGGGGATATAGACGCTCTCCATGGCGGTGCAGTCGGCGAAAGCGTATATACCGATAGCAGTAACGGGAATGCCTTTTATCTCGTCGGGGATAACGACATTCACTGCGCTCTTATCGCAGCCGGTAATGATCACGCCGCTGTCCGAGATAACGCCCGAGAGCGTACCGAACGTCACAATCTTCTCGTAATCCTTGAACCGTATGCCGTCCTGAGCATTCATGCTGCAATATCTCTCGGCAGTCGAGCCTGACTTGCCGAATACGGTCAATTTCTGACCGAAGACGTAATGCACCTCCGGGATATAGATGTCAGCATTCTCGATGCGCACCCAGCGCTGCTCGTCTCCACGGTAAAGAATGAACTGCTTTGAGAGTATGCGCTCAACGCTCTCAGGGATAACTAGCCCCTCTAAAAGACTCATAGTGACTGTGCAGTCCTCAGCGATAGTCGTGACGGGACAGCCATTCAGCTCTGACGGGATAACGAATTCCCCGGTCATAGACGAAGCTGAGATCGCGTGTACGACCGCCTCACCGTTGCTGATAGTATATTGCAGCTGGACATCATCGGGTCTGTAGATATACATCTCAGACTGAGACGCCGCCGCAGATACCACGCCCGTCATAACGTCCCGGCACGGCTCGCACAGAACAGACGTCAATGCGACTGACATCGCCGCAGCCGCCGCAAGAATCTTTCTGCATTTCATAGTATACGCCTCCCTTGTGAAAGAGTGGGTGAACGGAACATATTATCCACTTTCATAGTACCATATATCTGGCAGAAAGTCAATATACGCAAAAAATAATAACAGTATCCCACAGACGCTTCATCCCTTTCTCTCAACACGAAGAAAAAGCGACCCTTTCGGGTCGCCTTTTTCACGTTATACAGCTGCTGCGGGAGCGTGCCTCTCAGCCGTTGTCATTTATGACTATCCCGCCTGCCCTCGCGCGGCGGATATATGTGAGCTCGAACATCGACGTTGCGAGGAGTATCTTCACGCCGGGGAACTCTTTTTTCAGCTCGCTCCGAGGAGCACGGCGCATACCGAGATGAGTATGTGCCTCTTTTTTTGCCTTGTAAGGCCCAGCATGACCGCCTTCCTTCAATGATATATCTAATCATAGCACTGTTCTGTGAGGACAATCAAGAAAGAAACCGCCCATTTGTGCACGTCCAACAAATACAGTGAGTAATTGTGTGCATTTTTCTGTACTGCAACTGTACTTTTGTACATACCATTATTCGGATAAATGATGTATAATTATAGTGGGTAAATACTACCATGACAAAACATCTTCAAGGAGGGCAATTATGGGATTATTTGACAAGCTAAAAAATGCGGCGAGTGCTGCAACAGGCGGTCTCAGTGGAGCAGCCGGCAGCATCGCAGGCGCCGTGCAGAAGGCAGCAAACAAGACCGTTGAGGTGCAGTTCGACAAACTGCCCGAAACTCTCGAGGAATTCAAGGCACTGCCTCAGGCACAGCTGACTTCCGCATTCGATACAGCGGCACTGACTGTCGCGGCACTGTGTGTATACCCGAAGAGCGCCGACATCTCGCTCGAGATGCTGGGCTTCCTCAAGGGACCTCAGCCGCTTTCGGGACAGGATAAGCAGTTCCTTCGCGACCGCTTCATGGACAAGGACTACGTCCCCCGCTCATACTTCACAGGTGCTACCCCCGCCAACGACTACCAGCCCGCACAGCCCTACAGGATCAGGGTCTTCGAGAATCCGTATTCTTATCAGGACAAGGGCTACGCAAAGCTGTTCATACAGTCCGGCGGAGCGGATTCGCCGAGATATGTACAGCTCAGGCAGGCGAAGGACGGCAAGTGGTACCTCTGGGAGCAGTTCCTGCTCTCCGATATAAGGCAGCCCGAGAGTGCAGACCCGTGGGCGTAAGGAGGTCAGCATGAGTATTACAGGCCTCTGGAAGATAACAGATATGAACGCCATGGACAAGAGCTTCAAGCAGACATGGCGCACCGTAGAGGACGTACTCGCGGACGAGAGCATCCACCCCATGCAAAAGATAATGGCACAGGGTATGTACCTTTTCCGCGAGGACGGCAAGTGCCTCCAGCTCATGCTGAAGGAGATAGTCGGCGGCGATGGCGAGAGCTACGATGACAAGTACGTCATCGGTCAGACTTCTGACTGGAAGGAGGAGGGCGGAAAGCTCTTCGTCGCGGCAGTAGAGGATGGCGAGAATGACTGGCAGGAAATAGTCCCCGACAGCGACAGTTTCATCATCTTCAATATGTTTAAAATTGCAAAAGTATAAGATATAGGAGGAATTGGCATGAACATCATCGGGAAATGGAACGTTGCGGAGGCACAGGTGCTCAACCGCTCAACGTTCAAGCTTGACTGGCGCACCGCTGCCGACATCATGGCAGACGACAGTCTTGAAGACTACGAGAAGCAGTCTGTTTCGTACAGCTACCTCTTCACCGAGGAAGGCAAGGCCCTGACGCTCTTCCCGATACCCGACAACATCACCAAGGAGCAGATCGACGAGGCGCTGGCTTCCGGCGAGCTCAAACTCTACGACGACAGCACTATGGTGCTCGAGGAGAAGGCGTGGAAGGAAGAGGACGGCAAGCTGTTCTATAATTCCGGCGCAAAGGGCGAGGTGCTCGGCGAGGAGATCTCTCCGTGGGTGGAGATAAAGCAGACCGACGGCGGCATAGAGCTTATGGCGTACCGTCTCATAAAAGGATAAGGAGGAATTGATATGGATCTTAAAAAGCTGGCAGCCGGAGTACTGGCTGCCGTGACGATGTTCTCGTACAGCGCTGGCTACTTCCCGAAGGCTGTGCCGCAGATGAGCAGTATTACTGCGAGTGCGGCTAAGGAGAAGTTCTCAGCGAAATTCAGCAGCCTTGGCAATGAAGTTTCGACTGATTCAAGCACATTCTTTGGCTATCTGAACAAATACTTTGATTGGAGCTATGTCTCGAGCAGTTCTAACGAGTACAAGTATCGTATCACCGGCTTCAAGAGCGGGTATACATCATATACCGTCCCTGCTCCTTACATGGACGGAACAACGATATACAGAGTATCATACATCGGAAATGACGCTAAAATGAGCGGTTCTTCTAATGTTCAGAAACTTACTGTTTCTGATTCGGTAGAGTATATCGGCGGATATGCTTTTTCCGGCTGTACCGGATTACAGTCCGTAACTTTCAGAACAGAAGCACTTTCAAACTCAAATTTAAACACCACAGCAACGCATATGGCGCTCACTGAGATAAAGGACGGCGCTTTCAACGGCTGTACGAACCTTTCAACGTTCAATATAAGCCCAGTATCGAAATTTGATGTGTTTACGTCAATCGGAAACAGTGCATTTAATGGCTGTTCATCTCTGACGGAGATAAACATTCCTGCTTCCACTGAGAACATTGGTTCAAATGCGTTCAACGGCTGTACTTCTCTTACAACTCTGAATATGCCGGATGACATCAATACTTCTGCACTCACCACTGTCGGCGATGTCGCCTTCAAGGACACAGCCCTCACAACGGGCTATGTCACCAAGAATATGACTGAGAACCCCTATGAGTACATTCCCACGCTGACCGAATACGTCGTTGCGGACGATCAGGTAAAGGGCTACTACGCCATAGACGGCGTGCTCTGCCGCGATTACACCCTTGACGAGACTGCACACAAGGCTCTCGCGGCGTATCCGCCCGCAAAGGAGGGCGACAGCTATACTATCCCCGCGGAGATAGATACTATCGGTCATTATGCGTTCAATGATCTGAACAACGACGCCCTCAGCGTTACTATCCCCTCAACTGTTACCACAGTCTCATCTTATGCATTCAACAACGGCAAGCTGAAGAATATCACTGTCAACGGCGCGCCCACTTTGTATAACACATTCATGCACAATGTAAACCTCACAGGCACGCTGACTATCAACGGCGAGGCAAGGTGGGACAAGGAAGCGACGTCTGCATACTGGTTCCAGAACTGTGACATCCAAAAGGTAGTGTTCACACCGAACTTCACATGGCGCCTGCCTGACGAGCCTATCTCTATGAACTTCCAGCTCTTCGGCTTATCTACGGATGATAGCTACGGCTATTACAGCTATAAATCAAACGACTACGCTTATATGAAGGAGCAATACTACAATTCCGTTGATACCGTGGAGATACAGGGCAAATGGAATCTCAGATACGGCAACGGCGAATACTTTGAATTCGGCGAGCATAGATTCCAGGGCGTAAAGCACGTCAAGTTCACTGACCCCGACTGCGAGATAACGAAGTATATGTTCTGTTTGTCTCCCGAGCTTGAAACGGTACAGCTCCCTGCAAACCTCAAGGAGATACCTGCGGGCGCTTTCAGCTACACATACGATCTCCAGTCGCTGGACATTCCCGATACTGTCGAGACTATCGGCTACTGCGCGTTCCAGAACAGCGGTCTAAAATCGCTCATTGTTCCGGACGGAGTTACATTCATTGGCGAAAACGCATTCGAGATGTGGGGCACAAAGCTCCTGCGCGATGACGAGTTCGTGACACAGTTCACAGACCTGTATCTCCCGCCCTCGCTCACCTATGACTCTATGTCAGCCATGAACTTCGGCAACAGCGACAATACAGGCGTTACGCTGGACGAGAGCGAGAAGCCTTATGCCGTAACTCTCCATGGTGTTGCGGGCTCGGGCGCGGAAACATACGCGAACAAGTACGACAACGTGACCTTCGACGGTTCAATGGACGACCTCAGCGCATACACCGTTACGAAGATAGACGGCGAAACACCTGTAACACAGGTGCGCGACGGCGTTACATACTACATCACTAATTCCGAATACCCCACATTCGAGATAAAGAACGGTTCTAAGACATACACTCAGGCTGACACTGATGTGCTCTATATCTACAAGACCAAGCCCACATCAAGAAGCTCAGGCGACTATTACGTTACCGGCAACTATCTCATCAAGCCCAAGGATCCGACAGCAATGTTCGGCACTCTCGCCTTCAACTATGCATGGGAGAGCGGCTGTCCGTCGTTCCATACATACAATGAAGAGCACATACAGACCCTCGAACCCACCTGCACAGAGGACGGCTACTCTTACTACGAGTGTATTTTCTGCGGCGAAAAGAAGATAATATCCGGCTCTGAGACAGCTGCCCTCGGTCATGACTGGGGCGAATGGGACGAGAACGGCGTGCACACCTGCTCACGCTGCGGCGCGAAAGAATCCAAGCCCACAGTCAGCTTTGACGAGGAGACCGGCGTACTCACACTGCTCGCGGGCGATGTTATCAAGGAAGACGTTTGGGCATATGCGGAAAACGACAAGGTTACGAAAGTTGTAGCCGAGGAAGGCGCTGTTCTTCCCGCGGACTGCTCGGTTTTATTTGAAGATTTCTATGCTGTGACTTCGATCGACCTTTCCAAGGCTGATTCAGGGGCTGTCACAAATATGGCAGGAATGTTCCAGAACTGTGCGGCGCTCGTATCATTTGACCTCAAAGGCTTTGACACAAGCAAGGTCACAAACATGGCAGGACTGTTCCTGAACTGCTATGCGCTCACGTCTGCCGACCTCAGCGGCTTTAACACGAGCAAAGTTACTGATATGTCCGATATGTTCTACTGGTGCGAGTCTCTCAGCTCGGTCGATCTCGGCAGCTTTGACACAGCCAATGTAGTGGATATGGGTGATATGTTCCACGATTGTCCGGTTCTCACAGAGCTTGACCTCAGCAGCTTTGATACGAGCAGTGTCAATGATATGGAGAGTATGTTCGAGTATTCCACAAATCTGAAAACGATAATCGTTTCTGATAAGTGGTCTATGGAAGCTGTGACTGACTCTTATGATATGTTCAGATACTGTACGTCTCTCGTCGGCGGCAATGGCACTGCATTTGAGCTCGACTACGGCGGCGGAGTTCATAAAGGCGGCAAATACGCCCGCATAGACAAGGTGGGCTACCCCGGCTACTTCACATCGAACGTGCCGGTAGAGCAGTTCGCAGGCCCTCAGAACATCACAGCCTCCGACGTAACATACAACAGCTTCACCCTCACTTGGGACGAACTCCCGGAGGGGTATTGCGCGGATCGGGCTTATGCTTACACTTCGCTCCCAGACGCTGGCAACATTGATGTATTGGGTGCATACAACTATAAGATTGAACTATCAGAAACAACATCAATGGGCGAAGAAGAAATGCGCGCCGCTATCAATGCAAAATATGGAGAGGGCGCTGATGCTTTAGTTGATGCCGCCATCTCTGCCTTCTCAGGAGAGCCTGATAATGCTGAGGTTCCTACTGACGCAACAGTCACACTCGACGAACTCAACCCCGATACTCTTTACTCTGTAGTAATCTTTACAGTAACCGCTGACAACAACGACCTTGACCCCAAATACTGGGGCTTCATACAGGTAAAGACAGAGGCTCTGCCCGAGTTCTCCGGCCTGAATATCAAGTCCTCCGACATAACACAGACAGGCTTCAAGCTCACATGGGACGAAGTGCAGGCACCGTATGTGACCAATAACTCCACGATGTTCTGGAAGAATATCCCCGATTACGGCGATCTTCCTATGGGCGAGATCTTTATGTTCCTTATGAATGAAAGCACTAAGTCGGGCAAGACGATGGAGGAAGCCCTTGCCGCTGTCACCGAAAATTACGGCGAAAAGGCTGGTGAGGTCTGGACGGCTCTGCTCAATGACGATAATAGGGTGTCCGATTCTGACCTGACCGTGAACGCTGACCCCGCAGACCCGACATGGGTAGAGTTCAGCGAGCTCGAACCCGACAAGCTCTATACTATCGCATTCGCGGTCGGTCTGAAGAGCGACAGCGAGCCGATGTACGTCGAATTCATTCAGGTGAAGACCAAGCCCGAGGCCGTGAGCTACGACCTCTCTGTCAACGGCGAAACCGTTACGAGTGAAAACTGCGAGGATATCCTCGGCACAGGCGCGCTCAGCTTCGACCCCGAGACCAATACCCTTTACATCAAGGGCGATATGGAGCTGACGGATCCTATCACAAACAGCATTGAGGGTCTTACTATCGACGTCACAAAGAATTCGACTATTACGGTTGACGGCAAATCTGCATTGCTGAACTACGAAAAGGCAACTATAACCGGCAACGGAAAGCTCACTATTGTTCAGAAATCAGCTTGGCATTGCATTTCTACTACAGCTGAGATTGAAATTATCGACGCGAAAATAGAATTCAATGGCGGCGTTATTGGCATATTCTGCGAGATGGATTCGCCTCTGACGATAAAGGATTCCGTTATCACAGCAACTTCCCTGAAAGAATCTGCTATCTCCGGACAATACGGTGCAGAAGAGACTCAAACACTTAACATCATCAATTCTGACATTACGATAGACTGTGCTGACCTCACTATTGATACAGCTATCGGTCCGTTTGTGGGCGGTATAACGCTTACAGACTGCTATATCTCTTATCCCGAGGGTGCAGAGATAAAGGACAACTGCATTGAACCGAATTCCGACAAGCTCATAATCAAGGCCGGCAAGCCGCACGAGCATATCTGGGGCGAGCCTGTCTACGAATGGGCTGAGGACTTCAGCAAGGTAACGGCAACGGTCGCTTGCACGGTCAATACCGAGCACGTCATCACAGAGGTCGCAGAGACCACAGTCGAGGTCATTGATGAGCTCGGAAGCAAGCTCTACACCGCGGTCTTCGAGGACGAGCACTTCGCCGCGCAGTCCACGCTGGTGACTGTTACCACCACATCGACCACCACAACGACCTCCGCGACGACAACTACTGAAACTGCAACTGAGTCGACCACGACCACCGCAAAGACGACTACTTCCGCTAAGACAACATCTTCCGCACAGACAACGTCTTCTGCTAAGACAACGTCTTCCGCACAGACAACGTCTTCGACGCAGACAACGTCTTCTGCTAAGACAACGTCTTCTGCACAGACAACGTCTTCCGCACAGACTACATCTTCCGCACAGACTACATCTTCTGCACAGACAACGTCTTCGGCTCAGACAACGTCTTCCGCACAGGCAACGTCTTCCGCACAGACTACATCTTCGGCACAGACTACATCTTCTGCACAGACTACATCTTCCGCACAGACAACGTCTTCCGCACAGACAACGTCTTCTGCACAGACTACATCTTCCACACAGACAACGTCTTCTGCAAAGACTACATCTTCCACACAGACTACATCTTCCGCACAGACTACATCTTCTGCACAGACTACATCTTCCGCTCAGACAACGTCTTCGGCACAGACAACATCTTCTGCACAGACTACATCTTCCACACAGACAACGTCTTCTGCACAGTCAACGTCTTCCGCACAGACTACATCTTCCGCACAGACAACGTCTTCTGCAACACAGACAGCTTCCGAGACCCAGACAACAGCGACCACAACTACCGGCGAGATTGTAACGACAACTTCTGAAAAAACAGCTGTTACGCTCGACTTCGGTATCTCCGGCAGAACGCTCGGACTCACCTCCGAAGACGGATATACCTTCGACAGCTCGGCTATCACGGGCGTTGCAGAGGCTGACCTCATCAACGCTTCCGGCTCCGAGATCGTATGGGTAAGCAATTCCGGCAGAGTTCAGCTCCACCTCCCGGACGGCACTTACACCGTTACAGACAAAGAAACTGGCGAGAAATTCAGTTTCAGTATCCACGAGGCGGGCGATGTTGCGATCACAGGCGACAGCGACTACTACATCGAGATGATCGACGGGGTGCTCGTGGTGAAGGATAAGTCCGCGACGACTGAAACTACGGCAACTCAGACCGCTGTAACTACTGTTACGACTGTTGTTTCCGACGAGGCTCAGACTTCTGCTTCCACTGCAGCTGAGTCCACAACTACCACCGCTGAGAGCAGTCACACCGACATCACGACTTCTTCCGAAACAACTGTTACTGCTGCGACTACAGAGAGTACGGTCACCGAGACCACGACCTCGACTGCGGCACAGACTGAGACTGCTACACAGACAACCTCCATAACTCAGACAGTTTCTGCAACGCAGACGGCTTCCGCAACACAGACTGCTTCCGTAACTCAGACTGCTTCCGCAACTCAGACTGCTTCTGCAACTCAGACTGCTTCTGCAACTCAGACTGCTTCCGCAACACAGACTGCTTCTGCTACACAGACTGCTTCTGCTACACAGACTGCTTCTGCAACTCGGA